>OODH01000403.1_pt1 | contig 35949 bp, 33 predicted proteins | sample 1671391 | NCBI WGS metagenome assembly OODH01 (sample SAMN06348152, study PRJEB24527) | human gut metagenome | biome: human gut; feature: ankylosing spondylitis patient; material: feces | host: Homo sapiens | place: China | collected 2015-10 | reverse complement strand
TCGTCGAAAAGGTCGCTTTTCAGGAGCCGTATCGCTTGTTGAAGTTCAAAAATCGAACCGAGTTGAGCGATTATCTGATGCTGAAATACGACAACTCGTGGGGACAGGATACTGCCCACACCTTTATTATGGAAAATTCAGACCTGATGGACGGCTGGCGCATTCTTGACGAACAGAAAGACGCAAGCTAAAAGCATCGCATTCGTTGGGAGCCGTTTAGTCTGACAGATCATTCGCCCTCTGATACCAAAAAGACGCTGCAACCTCTTACCCAGAGGCGGCAGCGTCCTTTTTATATTGGAATGTTTTTGTTCGCAGGGGAACTCTGGGCTTATGACAGGGTATGTATAATGTGCAGAGCCATATCAGCATTTTCTTTGTCCACAAACACCTCTGTGACATATTGCGGTTTTATGCCGAGGGTTCCAATTCTTGCTTGATCAAATGTGTTATGCCGATTGACATCTTTGGATTTACAATAGAATTTAATTCCAGCTGCCGCCAACGCATCCGTGATGCGATTGCATTGGTAAGGGTCAGAAACTGTTGCAACTAGCGATTTGAAAAAATGCTCTAACATAAAGAGACCTCCTTGTATACACTCTAATCTCGTACAAAGCCATCCGGCACATAATGGTCGCTGTATCCATTCGGGAGCTGTTCCAATAGCCGTTCCATGCAAAGTTCCTGCTCTGCCATGATGGAATCATCCGTTGGGTCGTAGACTTGTTGGCTGTGGATCGCATTCTTTATCGGCATGGTTCTACTCTCCTTATTTATAAGGAATCCTTCTCATTTTTCAGTAGATTTTTCCAGATTCTTTCGGTACTGTGCCGGACTGACACCATACTCTTTCTTGAATACCCGGCTAAAATAGAGTGGGTTATCATACCCTACGATCTCTGCAATTTCTCCAATATTGTATTCGGTGTTCTCCAATAAGCTTTGTGCATTTACCATCCGAAGGGACAGGATGTATTGTGCAGGGCTTATTTTCATGTACAGCTTAAAATTACGGATAAACCAGTTCGTACTGATATGCAGCGATTCTGCGTAATCGTCCACACTGACCTTTGTATTATAATTCTCGTTAAAGTAGGCAACGGCGGCTTCGATTTCTTCGGGGATGCTTGTAGTTGTTTTCTCGCTTTCCTGCTGTTGCCTGCTTACTAAAAGCAGAATGATGTTGAAGAGAGAAGCAATATAGTCTTCATAGCCATACTCACATTGTTGCAGTTCCCGGATGATCTTTCGGAACAGCATTTTGTAATCCGGCAGTGTGCCGCTGTAAAAAACGTGCTTGTCCAATGGTATTCCGTGATAGTTCAGGATGTTTTTGACATCGTATCCTGTAAAGTGAATCCAGAACACCTCTGGATGATCTTCTACATAGTAGACATACTTCTGGATTTCTTTCGGCTGATAAAGCACCATGTGTCCAGAAGTCACCACTTCCTCAACACCATCGAACCAGAAGTGTGCTTTACCAGATGCCACATAGAGGATTTGATAGTCTCTGCGACCCTTTGCCCAAAAAGTAGGTAGCTTAGGGCGTTTTTTCAAGCGATAAGTGCCGCAGCTGCCTACGACCAGCGGCTTTGAGTAGTCTTTGAAATCCAAACGGGAGTTGTTCAAATATCCTGAGTTGAAATACATCCCTGCGTCCTCCTCATCTTCAGAGATTTTACAGTGATTTGGGAAATGTTCTATCAAAAAATTACAAACTCTTTGATTTTGTGCATATTCTGTTCCATCTTGTCTATACCTTTTCGTTCCATTAGATTCTATAATATTTTCAGACGGAACGCAAGAGATTTGGGCAACTTGCGTAATGAGAATTCCAGTCTGAAGTGCGCAGCAGATTGGTCGCGCCCACACAAAACAAGCAAGATGGGAGAAAGCACAATGACTGAAAAACGTTATCTAAAGTGGTATAATAAAGTCGGCTATGGTTCAGGCGATATTGCAGGCAACGTGGTGTATGCATTCCTGTCCTCCTTCGTCATGATCTATCTGACCAACACCGTTGGCCTGAACCCCGGTATTGTCGGCACTCTGATTGCAGTTTCCAAACTGCTGGACGGTGTGACGGACATTTTCTTTGGTTCTTTGATTGACAAAACGCATTCTAAGATGGGCAAAGCCCGTCCTTGGATGCTGTACGGCTACATTGGCTGTGCCATTACGCTGGTGGCAATTTTCGCCATCCCGACCAATCTGGGACAGTTTGCACAGTACGCATGGTTCCTGATCGCATATACTCTGCTGAATGCTGTATTCTACACTGCCAACAACATTGCTTACTCTGCACTGACTGCTCTCGTCACGAAGAACAGTGCCGAACAGGTCGAGATGGGTTCTTGGCGTTTCATGTTCGCCTTTGCCACCAGCCTGCTCATCCAGTCCATCACGCTGGGTGCTGTTACGGCATTGGGCGGTGGTGCTGCCGGTTGGCGCACTGTTGCAATCATCTACGCCATCATCGGTCTGCTTGTCAACACCCTCTCCGTTCTCTCCGTGAAGGAACTGCCGGAAGGCGAATTGGTGGATACCACCGACAAAAAGGAAATCGAGCAGGACGAAAAGTACAATCTGGTTCAGGCTGCAAAGCTGCTTGCTGGTAACAAATATTATATGATGATTTGCGTCACCTACATTTTGCAGCAGATCTACGGTGCCATGATCAGCATGGGCACCTACTATGCAACCTACATCCTTGGCAACCAGAATCTGTTCGGTGTATTCTCTTGGGCAATCAACATTCCTCTGATCATCGCACTGGTGTTCACCCCGACCTTGGTTGCAAAGTGGAATGGAATGTATAAGCTGAATGTAATGAGCTATACTCTGGCAACGATTTCTCGTGCACTGGTTGCTGTAGCTGGTTACATGGGCAGCGGCAATGTGACCTTGATGCTGCTCTTTACTGCAATCGCAGCTCTTGGTCAGGGTCCTTGGCAGGGCGATATGAACGCTGTGATTGCTGCTTGCTCTGAATATACTTGGCTGACGAAGCATAAGCGCGTGGATGGCACGATGTACTCCTGCACTTCTCTCGGTGTGAAGCTGGGCGGCGGTCTGGGTACTGCCATCACCGGCTGGCTGCTGGCAGCAAGCCATTTTGACAGCGCTCTGACCGTTCAGCCGGATTCCTGCATCAATATGCTGAAGATCATGTATCTGGTGATTCCGTTTGCTCTGGATGCCATCATCACCTTCATTCTCTCTCGTATGAAGGTCGAAGAAGCAAGTGAAAAGCTGCGTGCAGCAGTCTGATAACAAGCCATTATCATTTCTCCTTCATCTGCTGTTCCCCGGAGGAATCCAGCGATTCCTCCGGGGAGGCTGGAGAAATATTATAAAATTATAAAAGGTAAATGAGGAAATACTATGGCTGCATTTGATTTTGCAAAAGTAAAAGACCCCACCTTTTTCAAGGAAAACGTGCTGAATGCTCATGCAAGTTTCCGTACTTACGCTTCCCGCGAAGAATATCGGACAGGCTCCTCTTCTTTGGCGATGAAGCTGGACGGTATCTGGAAATTCGCCTACGCAAAGAACTACACCAGTGCCATCCCCGGCTTTGAAAAGACAGATTACGATTGCAGCGGCTGGGATGACATTCATGTTCCGGCACACATCCAGATGGAGGGCTACGACATTCCCCAGTACGCGAATATTCAGTATCCGTGGGATGGCCGTGAAGAAGTACAGCCGGGTGAGATCCCGCAGCGGTTCAATCCGGTGGCAAGCTATGTAAAATACTTCGAGCTGCCGGAATCCATGCAGGGCAAGCCCGTCCACATCGAGTTCGAGGGTGTGGAAAGCGGCATGGCTCTTTGGCTGAACGGGTCTTATGTGGGTTACACCGAGGACAGCTTCTCCGCACACGCATTCGACCTGACTCCCTATCTCCAGCCGGGCGTGAACAAACTTGCTGTGCAGGTGTTCAAGTGGACTTCCTCCAGCTGGTGCGAAGATCAGGACTTCTTCCGCTTCTCCGGCATCTTCCGCAGCGTGTGGCTGTACGCCATCCCCACCGTGCATCTGGAAGATATATCCGTCAAAACGCTGTTTGCCGGGGATGATTTTACTCATTCCACGCTGGAAGTTGCATTGCAGGTGGAGGGTAAGGGCGCAGCCCGTCTGACCCTGCGCCGCAGTGAACTGGAAGTGTTCTCCGAAAAAATCGCACTGAACGGCGGCTCTGCGTTGTTCAGCCATGCGGTGGAGAACCCCCACCTGTGGAGTGCAGAGGACCCGGCTCTGTATGAACTGGAAATCGAGCTGCTGGACGATGCAGGCCATCTGATAGAGGTGACCGGGCAGAAAGTCGGTTTCCGCAAGTTCGAGTTGAAGAACAATCGGATGCTGCTCAACGGCAAGCGCATCGTGTTCAAGGGTGCCAACCGTCATGAGTTCAGCTCCATTACGGGTCGTGCTGTGGGCGTACACACCCATGAGGAACTGCTTCGGGATATCATCACCATGAAGCAGAACAACATCAATGCCATCCGTACCAGCCATTACCAGAATCAGGATGCACTGTACGACCTGTGCGACGAGTATGGTCTGTATCTGATCGCAGAGAACAATCTGGAATCCCATGGCACATGGGATATTCATCAGGCGGGCATTCGCGGCATCGAGGGCGTTTTGCCCAATGATAAGCCGGAGTGGAAAGCTGTCTTGTTTGACCGCATGAATTCCACTTACCAGCGTGACAAAAACCATCCTGCTGTTCTGATCTGGTCTCTGGGCAACGAATCGTTTGGTGGTGAGACCCTGCTCCAGATGGCAGAGATGGTCCGCCGCTTTGATGACACCCGTCTGGTGCATTACGAAGGTGTGGTCAATGATCCCCGCTTCCTCGAAACCACCGATATCGAGAGCCATATGTACAGCACTGTGAAGGACATTAAAGAGTATCTGGCACAGGGCGATAAGCGGCCTTATATCGAGTGCGAATATTCTCATGCTATGGGCAACTCCAACGGTGCTTTGCACAAGTACACGGAACTTGCCGACCAGAAGGACTGCGGCTATCAGGGCGGCTTTATCTGGGATTACATCGACCAGTCCATCTGGAAAAAAGACCGCTACGGCAAGTGGTTCCAAGCCTACGGCGGCGACTTCGGTGAGCGTCCTACCGACTATAATTTCAGCGGAAACGGCATTGCCTACGGTGGTGATCGTGCTCCTTCTCCCAAGATGCAGGAGGTCAAGTTCTGCTATCAGAACATTGCCATTTCCATCGACAACTCTGGCTTTGAAGTCTGGAACAAGAACCTGTTCACCTCTACGGATGCTTTCGACTGCGTTGCACTGCTGCATCGTGATGGAAAGCTGTATCAGCAGCAGAAACTAGCCAATATTGATGTTGCTCCCGAAGAGCGTTCCAGCTTCCCGCTGCCGTTTATGGTTCCTGCGCTCCCCGGTGAATATGCAGTGACCATCAGCTTCCGTTTGAAGGAGGACACCAGCTGGGCAAAGAAAGGTCATGAAGTCGCCTTTGGACAGGGTGTGATTGCTGTGGTTCGTTCCATTCCCAGCAAGAAGGTCACGCCGTTTACCGTTACGCACGGTACACACAACATCGGTGTCCGTGGTGAGAATTTCGATGTTTTGTTCTCCGATCTGAATGGCGGCCTGACTTCCTACCGCTATGCCGGCAAAGAGATGATTCAGGAGATTCCCCGTCCCAACTTCTGGCGCGCTCCCACCGACAACGACTGCGGCAACAACATGGGCGGCGTTCGCGGTCAGTGGAAGCTGGCAAGCCTGTACGCTACCGCCAAGGGCATCGGCAAGGAGATTCCGTCTGTTCATGGCGGCACCATCCTCCAGAACCCCACCTGCGAGGTGGAAGCCGACAGCGTGGTCGTGACCTATCTCTATAACCTCCAGACCAGCCCCGCAGCAGAGTGCAGCCTGCAGTACCGTGTGTTCGGCGATGGCCGCATCCAGACCACCCTGCACTATGACCCGGTGGAAGGACTTGCAGCAATGCCGGAGTTCGGCGTACTGTTCAAGATCGACGCTGACTACGACACGGTGGAGTGGTACGGAAACGGCCCTGCGGAGACCTACTGGGATCGTCAGCATGGTGCAAAGCTGGGCATTTACCAGAACAAGGTCGCAGACAACATGGCACAGTACCTTGTGCCGCAGGAGTGCGGTGCAAAGACCGCTGTGCGCTGGGCAAAGGTAGTGGACCGCAAGGGTCGCGGGCTGCTGTTTACCGCAGATGCCGCAAAGCCCATGTTCTTCTCTGCGCTGCCCTACACTCCCCATGAAATGGAGAGTGCCAAGCACCCCTACGAGCTGCCCCCGGTCCATTACACGGTGATTCGTGCCATCGGCGAGCAGATGGGCGTTGGCGGCGATGACAGCTGGGGTGCCAATGTCCACCCGGAATATATTCCTGATGTAACCAAGCCTGTGGAGTTCACCTTTACGTTCCGTGGCATCTGATGATTGCCCGCAAATGAGGTGTTCTCTGTGAAAAAAGCGAAAGATCAGCCTGAATCTGAACCAGCCGAACTAGCATTCCTTGTTGGAAAGCGGATCAGAAAGATCCGCAAAGAAGAGGGGTTAAGCCTAGAGCTTTTTGCTTTAAGCCATCAATGAGCCACCAGCTACTTTCCCTTATCCCGATGAAGTCATTGACCGTCTGGCGCGGGCATTCTATCCGGCCATCCTTGCCTGCTGGAACAGCGAGGAAGGCCAGCGGTCACTTGTCGGGGCAAGGCCCCTCCATCTTGCTTGCGCAAGACCGTTCGGTCGCTTAAAAGCCCCACTGGGGCTTTCATTGCTCCGCTGCGCTGCGCAAACGCAAGCTTGCCTATGGCAGGCGGAACAGGTTCATCATGCCCCCAGCAATGAGAAACAGAGCGTTCCCGACTGCTGGGTATCCGTAAAACAGTTTTCGAAAAATGACACGGCAACTGCCTGTCAGGATTGGTTACGGAGTACCCGGCTAGGCCGAGGAAGCATCAAGTCCCATGTCCGCACCGTTAAGGTGTTGGGTATGGGGCTTTTTGCATTTCAGGAACGTATACACCTCTGGAAAGGTGTAACACACTAGACTTTGTACCAAAGTCGTGTGCCAAGGGTGCTGCGCCCCTTTGGAATCCCTGCTTACATCGCCTGTGGGCGATGTAGATTCGCCGCACAGAAAGCTCTCACAAAAGGCACACCCGGCTGTCTGCGGCGAGGAGAAGGCACTTCTGCGGAAGTGTAATAATCCACTATGACACTTTCATCCCTGTGGTCTGCAAAGTGTAGTGGGCTCTCCGAGGGGGAACGGCTGTATAGAGTGCGTTTCGGGCAAATCGCCGCATACGTGTATACGGAAGATGGGTACGCACGTACGCAGTAAATCGGCCAAGTTCTCCCATGTAGAGGGTGTAATTTCGATAAAGAACGTGGTATAATTGACTCAACAAATCGATTTGTGGAGGCGATTATTTATGAAAAAAGAAACCAAGAAATCTATCTTATTCTATGCAGCTTCTGCTCTGTTATATATGGCTTCACTTATTAGCTTCATAAGTGGAAATGATAATTCTATGGCTGTTGTATGGTTGTGTCTTGGTTCATCATTTCTTTGCCTTGGCTCGACGCATCTTTGTTTAGGTTTGTCTCGTAAGAAAAAGGGAAACGACAAAACCGATGCAAGCAATAAATAAATTCCTAGTATATCGCACTCACTCCTAAGCAGGGTTTGGGGCAGGCACGCCCCAACAAGAAGCTGTCCCAAAAGGGCAAGAATTTTCAAGAATTGAAAATTTGTGGCCACGGGACGATTCTTGCTCTCACGAAAACCCATACTTTTTGAAAATCCGCTTTTCGCAGCCAAAGGAGGATGCACCATGAAAAAAGAGATCGAAGCCTTCGTCAACGCAGCCAACGAGCAGGAGTTGGAAACCACATGGAATAACCTCTCGGCAGAGGAACAGCGAGTTTTCGAGCAACTCATGGAGGAAGAACCACCCGAAGATGCATTGGCGTTTTTCGCACAGCTGTATGACGATACCCCGAAGGAGCAAGCCAGCGAAACCGTGAGCATCTCCGAAAATGAAATCTATTTCAAGCGGCAGCCCTTGACCGAAGAGCAGAAGAAACACGGCTCCTATGTAGATGAGAACGGCAATCTCCATGTCAAGAACCTGTCTGCATTCTGGATTCCTGAACTGACCACCACGGAGAAAGTCGGTCACACCACCTACACCGTGACCGGCAGCTATGAGGGCAAGGAATCCTTTTTGAAGAAGCTGGAGCGCATTGTTGCCAAGAACGCCCAGCAAAAATTTGAAGATGAGGGTGCAGACGAATGACAACTGCGTCCAATTCTGCTATACTTGACCCGGTAACCAATCCTGTACCGACAGTTGCTCCACAGAGTAAGGAGGACACAACAATGTCTGGAGCAACGAATAAAATCACCGCACTTTACTGCCGACTGTCGCAAGAGGACGCACGGCTCGGTGAAAGCCTGTCCATTGAGAACCAGAAGGCCATCCTTCTGGAATACGCCAAAAAGAACCACTTCCCGAACCCGGTGTTCTTTGTGGATGATGGCTACTCCGGCACGAACTATGACCGTCCCGGCTTCCAGAGTATGCTGACCGAGATCGAAGCGGGACATATAGGAATCGTTATCACGAAGGATTTGTCCCGACTGGGGCGCAATTCCGCCTTGACTGGTCTGTACACCAACTTTACCTTTCCCCAGTATGGCGTTCGCTACATTGCCATTAACGACAACTATGACACCATTGACCCGAACAGCATAAACAACGATTTTGCAGGCATTAAGAACTGGTTCAACGAGTTTTACGCCCGCGATACCAGCCGCAAGATTCGGGCCGTTCAGAAGGCCAAGGGAGAGCGTGGAGTACCGCTGACGGTCAATGTGCCGTACGGCTATGTGAAAGACCCGGAGAACCCGAAACATTGGCTTGTTGATCCGGAAGCGGCTGCGGTCGTGAAGCGCATCTTCTCCATGTGCATGGAAGGCCGTGGCCCGACCCAAATTGCAAACCAACTGTGGGTGGACAAAGTTTTGACTCCTACCGCCTACAAGTTGAGCCATGGCCGGAGTACAAACGCACCTGCCCCGGAAGACCCTTATCGCTGGGATAAAAGAGCAGTAAGTTTGATTCTGGAACGCCGGTAGTACACTGGCTGCACAGTCAACTTCAAGACCTATACTAACTCTATCTGGGATAAAAAGAAACATCTGAATCCTGTGAAAAATCAGGCTATCTTCTCGGATACACATGAGCGCATTATCGACGATGATGTGTTTGAAAAGGTTCAGAAGATTCGTAATCAGCGTCACCGCATGACCCGGACAGGCAAGAGCAGCATTTTCTCCGGTATGGTCTACTGTGCTGACTGCGGTTCCAAGATGCAATATGGTTCGTCCAATAACAGGGACTTCAGTCAAGACTTCTTTGATTGCTCTCTGCACAAGAAGAACGGGAGCAGGTGCAAGGGACACTTCATCCGGGTAAAGGTTCTGGAAGGCCGTGTGCTGAACCATATCCAGCAGGTGACAGACTACATCCTTTGCCATGAAGACTACTTCCGCAAGGTCATGGAGGAACAGCTTCGGGTGGAAAGCAGCGAAAAGCTGACTGTCCTGAAGAAGCAGCTTGCCCGAAATGAGAAGCGAATCGCAGATCTCAAACGGCTGTTCATGAAAATCTACGAGGACAACGCCAGTGGAAAGCTGAGCGATGCCCGCTTCGACATGATGAGCCAGAGTTACGATGCCGAGCAGAAGCAGCTGGAAGAGGACGGCCTCTCTATCCAACAGGAAATCGAAGTACAGGAACAGCAAATTGAGAATATTGAAAAGTTCGTCCAGAAAGCGCACAAGTACGTCCATATTGAAGAACTCACCCCCTATGCTCTCCGTGAACTGGTGTCGGCTATCTATGTGGATGCCCCGGATAAGTCCAGCGGAAAGCGGGTGCAGCACATCCATATCAAGTACGATGGGCTGGGGTACATCCCTCTGGATGAACTGGAAGCAAAAGAAAAGGCGTGACCGAAGTCACGCCAAATCTTCCCCATTTAGGGAACTTTTGCAAATACTGTTTTATGGGAACTCTGCTCTGGGGAACTCCCTGCCTTACTTATCGTGTGTGGATTTTTGCAGGGTGCGTCCGGCAGGGCGCACCCTGTTTTTGCGTTCAGTCCTCTAATCCGTGACTTCCAGACATGTTATTCATATATTCTATCGTCTCACGATGGCTCACTACGTAGATTACGTCCACACATGCCAGAAAATCAAATTCAATTTGCCAGAAGAACAATACATTGAACACTTACTTGGATGGATTTTCAAATGCAAATCTTTTGATGTTTGGGAAAATCGACTTATCAATTTGCTGCGCCGATGTTACTAAACCTCGCAATCGCTGGCGACTTTCTTGATCCATTGGATTTTTGCGCAAATGCTCAAATTCCAATATGATTTTATGTTGCAATGAATTTTTGACAATCATATTTTCATTGCAGTCGATGACAACACCCGTTACTAATTTTGGATATCCCTTTGAGTAACCTTTTACTTTGTTATGGGATAGTTTATATCTGTACTTCTTAATGATTGATTTGACAGAGTTCCTAAAATGCGAAGATATCTTATGTTCGCTCGAAAATACCATATCATCCACATATACAGTCATTACCATATCATTTTTAGCAGATAGCGTATGCAGTTCATCAAACATCTTATGATTGACAAGATAGGATAATATCTGACTGGTTGGTGCTCCTGAAATCAAATGATTGTAGCAATGCACACCTTTTTGACCTAAAAAGTCATAGATTTCTGTGAGTTCTTCTTTTGGAAATCTTTCAAGGCTAACTGTTGTTAAATTGGTCAGCACTTCTGAAACATCCGGAGAACAACACAATTCGTTATTAAAAAATTGATAAACATCCTCTCGGCTGATAGACGGAAAAAAAGCTGTCAAATCAGTTTTGTAGAGGTTTCGTTTTCTTCCTCCAATATGCATACGTGCGTTTTCTGGATAAGATTTTCCCTTTATACCAGAAAAAACATTATCGGGCGTTTGAATTTTACCCAATAATGTTTTTATCCGTCTTTGAACAATCTTTAATTCTGCCTGCGGTGCTTCAATAAGACGAGGCTTTTTTGTCTTATCTATATATGGATGGATTTTGGATGTGATATTGGATTGCTTTAGCATATCATCATTTTTTATTTGAAGGACATACTTAAGCATACGTTTGGAACGAATTCCATATAAAGGGCAATCACTATATTTCAAAAGGTATGACACCTCAATTCTTAAAATATGCTGGTGTTAGCTGTTGACTGCTTTGCCGATCATCCAACGGACTAAATCGGGAAGCAGTTCAGGGCAGCAATAGGATACAACCAGTATGGCCGCAATGGAAATCGCAAAGATAACCAAAGCAACAGGGACATGAGAACGAGTCTCATTCGTTGATAGCTTATTGTTGTTGCCGAATATGTTAATATTGACAACAACAAAAGGCTTGTCCGTCTTATTCACGAAATTCACCTCCTTGTTATTATTGGCCCCCAAATAAATGAGGGGACTTCCCGTCCTCAAATAACAAAGAGATGCGATAGCCTTATATCCTGAATTCGCACCAGCACAAATCCGACTTCCCAAACAATTGCATAGGCTCAGACCAACATTACTTAACACCTTAACCTAATTCCATATCACACTGTGACTCGATGCAACGATGTTCTCGTGTTGCAGTGTAGAATGAGGCCGAACCGAGGGAACTCCTACCGGAAAAACACATCCATACCCATTGGTACGATGCCGCCTGTCTTTACAGACAAGCCACTCGAAGTCTAATCTGGCTATACATACTAGTAAATATCATTATAGCAAACTGCGCAGAAAAAGTAAATTGATTGGATGCGATTTTTGACAAATACTAAGAATAAAAGGCAGGGCAACACCGCTATGGTGATACCCTGCCTTTACTCGTTCCTGCTTACCGTTCTGCATACTCCCTCCGCAGAACCTCTTGTAAACAAAAAACGTACCCGAACCCTTTTTCATAAAGAATCGGGTTCGAGTACGAACTGTATGGTGGAGAATTAGGGACTCGAACCCCAGACCCCCTGCGTGTGATGCATAATGACTTTTCGTTTTTTAGAACGATAATTCGTTAAATAGGCTCGATTTGCTACAGATCTGCTACAAATGGCAGTTTTTACCTGGCACTAAATCTGCTGTTCTGGTTTTCTCGATTTTTGTTTTTTAGATTGTTTCTTTTGTTGGTGCAGTTCTTTCAAGTCTTCAATTGCCAGCTCTGGAGCCATGGTGTGGAACATCAGATAGTTTGTGTTCATGGTCTTCGCCGGAGCCTGCGCATAAATCTCCCTGCTGGGTTCGTTGGTCAGAATATGCCAATAACGGTAAAGGTAGCCTGTCCAATACATTACTTCTCTATCATACCGGGCATTGCCCTTTTGCGTCTGAGGGCACTCGTCTGCAAATTCCTCCAGAAGATATTCTTCTCCCGCCCACTGCATCCGGTTGTACTCTGAATCAAGATCACGGGCAACCTTAGAGCGCATGAACCGCTTCATGAAATCCTCGCTGTCATAGCCTGCTTGCAAAGAAAGCTCAAACAAGCGGCCCTGAATATCGCATAGTTTCAATTGAATCAGATCCATAACGCTTCACCTTCTCTGCTTTGCACCATCAAGGATTTCATCAAAAAAGCGGCCTTCTCTACGATACTCTTTGCAGATTTGGTTTGCAAATGCAATGCCATTGCTACGGTTCTGCTCGCTGGACTTCTTCAGTGCCTGCCGTTCCATCCAAAGCAATTGGACTTCACGCTCAATCTTGACCGCATCACAGGCTTTCTGCGTAATAGCAACATACTGACGTCCAAGTTTCAGAGCAGACAGACTTTTCACCAATGCCGTATCGGTAATCGTTCCTTCAAAAAAGCTATCCAGAACATAGAACATTCTATCATTTGCAATGCTGCCAATCACCATGTCATAGCCTTTATCCAGCTCCTGATACTTCTGGAAGAACTTCGTTCCTCGTGCGGCTTCCATTCTACCACGATGATATGCTACCAGCATAGCCCATTCAATATCAGCCGGAACATCCAAAGTTTTTAAGCTATGAAGATCAACCGATAAAATATAAAAAACAGATTGCTCATAGTCACAGATCAGCGTAAGCGGCTGGAGCGGATCAGTTCCCATATAAAATCCAGCTCCGAAGTCACAGCGGTCACGGCTGGCTGGTTTGATTTTCCCCTGAATGCCTGATTTGGAGCCATGGTATAAAACCATTTTATCCGGATGCATAGCAGAGATTTCTGCAGCATCTCCGATAATAGCATCGTGTATAATTTCAGCCAACATGATATGATGTTCTTCGCAAATCGCAAGCATTTTCTCCTGTGCAAGACGATTCGGCGTAGATTTTTCATTTTCCCAGCGGTTTACGGTTGCAAAAGATACCCCGATTTTATCCGCCAACTTCGACTGGCTCCATTGTAAAGCTGAACGAATCTCAAAGACTGTGTTCATCGGGCACCTCCCGCAAGTATAACATTTGTCCTCAATTTTATTGTAGCAAATGTTATATCATACGTCAAGTATTACCGGCTTACCTTCTTTAATATAAGCGGAAAAGTGTAGTGATAATTCAAAGAATAAAATGGTCCTATACAAACGACACCTTTAAAATACATCTATGTCATACAAATCCAAACACTTCCAAAGCAGAATTTTTTGTTTTATAAGCCCAAATTGGTCTTTCACAGTTGCATTACCATTGTACCTTCTTTTATGTTCCAAAACAAGATATAAAAAGCTCTTGGCCTCTTTATTAAAGGTCAAGAGCTTTTTGCTTGCCGCTGAGCTTCTGCTTCAAAGATCGTGTTCAACTTAATTTTCAATCATCTACACTTTGCGTTTCAGATAATTCTTCCCAGTCTTCCGGGTTTCCACACCTACGGAGATACTCATGCCCGCCATCGACTGCACACGATCCGCAAGAACAAAATTTGAAATCATGCACAGTGCAGCTTTCAATAACGTCCCTGCACTTTTTACACCGGATCATATTTCTCACTATTTTCATCATGCACGTCACCCGCAGTCAATTATCGGCGTTCACATCAATGGTCTCTTCTTGGTATAATTACCATCCTGGTAGATATTCCTATTAAGCTTTTCTGAAATCGTACCACAAGCTTCTCTTTCTCGGAATCTTTAATCTCATATCTCAATTTTAGGTTAGAGAAATCGAAATCTCACCACCAAATGTACTGATTGAAAATCTACCATCCGAAACAACAGCTTCCTTTTCAACATGATATTCAAATGGAAACAGGTATACTGAATCATTCAATTCTTGAAAAGAGTAGTATCCACTGTCATCAATATTCATCACTGCATATGCCATAAATGCACTGATTTGTTCATTATTTACTACCATTCTGTTAATATAATACTTTCCCGGCTTTTCGCAACGCAGCACATCAAATTCCTTCAGTGTTGCAATCAATTTATCAATCGAATGGTATAAAGTTGTTCTTTCTCCCCACTCATCAAATAACTTTTGCTTCAGCTGGGCAAGCGTAATTTCATCCTGAAATTCCGACATTTTACCAATCAATTTGCACATATCAAGAAACACCGGATATGCTGCCAACATCATGCACCAGTTGATATTCACCGCATATTCCGGGTATTTTTCTATCAGCTGTACTGCCTCGCTCTTTAAGCAGGAGCTGTATGGATTATCATAAACCCAGATGTTCATCAAAATCTCTCTGGTCTTACGAAGAACCGTTGGGCTTTCAATCTCATAGCTCAAATACTCATTGAGTTTATCTTTAATCTCTGATTCCGATGTTCCGTCTGCCACTAAGTCAACCGTATATTTCAACCAAGGCAATTTCAATTTCCTTGACAACCCAACCATTTTAGCCATGATAATCCTCCGTCCTCGCGATTATGAACGGAACCACCACTTCGTCAAGCGAAATCCCGCCATGCGTCATTACATTTTCACCTTTGATATCCAAAGAATCCCCCACATCACAGATTAGATAGTCATAATCCTTGGGCAAATAGTATTTTGGATATTCTAAAAGGCCATATCGTTCTATCAAACTGTCTTTATTTGCAAAATTCTTCAAGACTACCATTTTATGGCTTCTCGTTTCAACTTCAACTCCTGATCCAGTCAATCGTCCCAATCCAGTACAAGGCGTATTTCCATGATCAGCTGTAATATAGACATCAAAGCCTTCCTTCAACAATCTTTTTGTCAGCCCTGCAAGCTTATTTTGTTTCATCAGCACTATATCATCATTCAACATTCCAACACGTCCCTGATACTGTGCATGAACCAGTTCGTCAATATCAAGAATAATGACAGCACCACACTTTACAAATGCCGAAAAACTTGCATCATATCCTCGTTCATAGTCTATTTGATTGTCCTTATAGCCATATTTTCTTGCGCATTCGTAAAATTCATTCTTTTCCTTACTTTGTTTCCACGGTTCAATCAGCTGACTGGGATACTTCCCACTCAGTAGGCATTGGCGAGAAATAGACGTTGTAGACGGAATCATAGCAAAGGCTGCACTTTGGCAATAGCAAATTCCTGTAAACGATCTTTTTAATATCGTCCAGTCAAATTCCGACATACCATCCATTACAATAATTGCTGCTTTTTCGCTATGGTCATGGATATAGTCCATTGCATTGCTTACCAGGACCGGGGATTTCAGGTTGATCTCTGAAGACAACTTTCCAAAATATTTCATAGCATAGGCGCAAAATATCCGATTTAACTCCGACGTGTCAATTTCTACATTGTGTTCTACAGCCATTACGTCAATTTGCGCTTTTTTCTCTGCGAGATCGAACCATACCTTATAATCTTTGACTTTTTTTGATTGATTCAGTACACAATCATATAAATCTTTCAAATATGACTCTACATTTTCGCGAGCATACATTTTGAGACCAAGAAACTTTTCCGTCTGTTTCCGTTCATGGTATTCCTCAAAATCACTCTGATATGCCAGGGTAAGAAGATCCAAATCCAGATTATTGCTTTCTCGCAAAACTACGCTATTCAACTTTGGAAATAATGTCTCGAACGAAATTTCTTCCTCCCGGCATTTTTTCCGAATATCATATGGCACATAAACACCCGGCTGTACCAGAATCACAAGCTTTTCCTCTCCATTTAGAAGGCTTGTATTATTAACCCGGAAGCTCAAATCATCAGTATACACAACAGTCCTGAAGCCATGTGCCTGAAACACCGCACTATAATGCGCTTTTTCTTCCAGATGATCTTCATCAACAAGCAGTATTTTTTTCGTATACTGTGCAGCTGTTTTTTCAAACACATAGTCTCCAAACATCTGTTACGCCTCCAATCTTGCCATCATAATTAACCTAAAATCTGGATATACCTGTGAGCCTTTCCTGTGCTGTGCTTCAATGTTGGCCTTTTCTTTTTGCAACTTTTGCAGGCGGCTTCTCCGAATATTCTCAATCCCAATATGTTCCGCAGCCTCTTGCCTCAGCTCCAAAGCATACATATATTTCTTGAAACTCTCCTCATTCTGCTGCATCTGCTTCTCTTTTAATTCAACAAATGTGTCATAGGCAAAATCCATGCAACTTTTTTCAAGCTTAGAATAAATTTCCGCATCCACATTCGGCGCAGATGAAACCCTGAGCTTGCTGTTTCCATCGAGGAAAACATCCATAATACGCTTTCCTGCCATCGGTCGCAATATCATTGCGCTGTTGACAAATATCGGTAAAATCCGCTTTCCGCTCTCTTTTTCAGAGATAGACAACTCCCAAAGCATAAAATAGCCATCCTCATTGGGGAAGTTATCAATCTGGATGGACATAAGCGGTGCCGTCCGATCCTGCACCAACTCCGTCTTCAAATGCTGTGTGATTTCTTCATCTGCAATGCTGATGCGGTCAATCAAACGCGGGTCATGCCCCTGCCAGCACTCATAATAGGTCAGCATTGTGCGGAGCGCACTGTCTACATCGAAATTCGACTCTGTTCCGACAAGTTTTGTCAAGTCTTTCTCTTCTCGGATCACATCTTTATATTTCTGCGCATTTGTAAGCTGCTGCTTCATCTCTTCCTCAACTGGGTACAGATTCTTCTCTACCTGTGAAGTATGACCAATGGAGCGCATATATACATCCGTAAAGTCACATTCTGCTACTTCGCTGTCCAGAACATCGGAATACTTATCAACGCCCATCTCTTTCAGAATAACGGACAGCTTTTCTTCCAACACTTCACGGACACGGTTCTCTACCGTTTCGCCCACAATGAAGTTGTAAATATGTACATCCCGCTGCTGACCAATACGATCAACACGACCACATCGCTGCTCAATCTTCATTGGGTTCCACGGAAGGTCATAGTTGATGATAATATTGGCAAACTGCAAGTTCAGACCTTCGCCACCGGCATCTGTCGAAATAAAAATACTGGTACTGGTCTTAAACTCCTGCATGGCAGCATTTCGCTCGTCAATGCTCATGCCACCGTTTAGAATCGTTACCGTATAGCCTCTATTCACAAGCAGCTCCTGCAAATAAGTCTGCGTAGCAACAAATTCTGTAAAAATAATAACCTTTTGTGTGCGATCCTCACTCAGAATAGCATCAATCTCATTCAACAGCGGCTCTACTTTTGCATCCTGATTCTGGAACTGTGCTTGTTTTGCAAGAGAGATAATCTGCTTCAGCTCTTCGATTTCCAACTCCATATCCAAAGAAATCGCTTCAAGAGCATCCTCAACACCATCCTCAATGTTCAATTCGTCCAAATCTTCTTCCCTTAAATCACCAACGCAGGTGCGCTGCTCCAGAAGAACATTTAATCTGCGCTCCAGGCTCTGTCGAATGGCCGCCGTACTGCTCGTCACCATGCGCTGCATGATAATCAACAGGAAGATCAGGCACATATTTTTCTTGCGATTGCGCAGTGCTTTGTTATAGGTCTTTGCGACATAGGAGCTGACCATCTCATACAGTTCCCGCTGCAAATTATTGCGTTCGTCCCATGAAATCGTCACAAGATGCGTGATACGGTTCTTAAACAGCAGATTACCATTATTGTCAATGGCCTCGCGCTTTTCCGTGCGGATCAGGAATGGAGCAACCTGTTCTCGGACAATAGATTTGGCATTCGGGAAAGCATCCGCATCCAGCAAACGAATCAGCCGCAAAAACGGCTCAGTTTTGCCATTATGCGGTGTTGCTGACAACAGCAGCAGATATGGGCTTGCCTGTGCCAGTAAATTTCCAAGCTTATAGCGAGCTACTTCGCCGGAGGAACCAGCCACACGATGCGCCTCATCTATGATGATCAAATCCCATCCACTGTTGATGATGGCATAGATTCGTTCCTCGTTGTACTTTTCAACCTTTTCCTCACTCCAACCGGCGTGTTTTTCAATCGGCTTAATAGAATCCATCGGGGAAATCACCTGATCGAACTGACCATACACATCATCATTATCCGTCAGGCGGCGAATCGTATCATAATCGGATGGCAAAATTACTTGAAATTTCTCATGGAACTTTTCCTGCATCTCGCTTGCCCACTGGGTCACCAGACCAGTCGGGCAAACAACGAGAATCCTACTGACAAGACCACGGCTCTTCAATTCACGGATGATCATACCAGCTTCAATCGTCTTACCAAGACCAACTTCATCCGCCAGAATATAGCGAATGTTGTTGGTCTCCATTGCACGGTTCAACACATGAAGCTGGTGCGGCAAGGGAATAATTCCGCTGGCAAGAGAAGAAAGAAAGCCACCGGCAGTTTCGTTTTTGATTTTAGAGAGCAGCGTAACATAGCGCAGATAATTTTCATCGTACTGCATAGTACTGCCCGTTGAGCTAAGCTGTTCCTCATTTGCCTTATACACCCGACCGGTTGCCGGGTTGAAAACCCTGTAGGAGACATAGCCCCATGCTTCGATTTTCTCCAAAACCTGCACATTTGCTTTTTCTATTGTGTCAAAAACGAAATCACCTGTGTTTAGCATTTGTTACTTTTCTCCCATCAACTCAACAATTTTGGAGGCATGTTTACGGCATGATAAAGCAAAAACAAGCACACATGCAGCAAAAGCTATCATTAGATTCCATTTACATGAAATCATCGCAATAATTGACAGTGCGAAAAATAGCAAGACGCTTGTCCTCGATAACGCGTACTCTCTTGACAATACGCTCATTATAGAGAATTCTTTAGCTTTTCTATTATACAGCGCATAATCGTCATTGAAAGGAACTATTTTTGTTTTTTTCAGTATAGGCTCTACTATCACAGAACCTGTTCTATTAAGCACAAAGCCAATTTCATAGGCAATAGAAATAACACATAAAAGAAGAACCGTTTCAGACATTGCTGTAATTCTATTATAATATTCGCTCATAATAAAATTCCCAACAATATCAGGATGCATCAGTAAAAGACAGCCTATAAAGACGAATCCTGTCAAGAGAAAATTCAACACATTGTACAACGGAACCTTAATATCCATCAAACTGCTCCTTTCGGCGTAAATGTTCCCAAATAATGTCCCAGTGATACATCATACATTTCTTCATTGTCAAGAAATGAAACATTGTATGAATCATTGCTACAATAGACATGAACTTTTGAATCAGTACATTTGAAAACAATATCTCCAGCACTATTCTGTGTAATTGTATTGTAGCCTTGATAATAATCAAGGTATTTTGATGGAGCTTCGCCGATTACAACAATAAACGGATCTAATTCTTTCAGAACATCAGTTGAAACTCGACCAGATGAACGTCCATGGTGAGGAGCAAATAACAAATCAATTTGGGGCCATTCAATTTTATCCTTGACTTTCTCCAAAAAGTCGTGCTCCATATCCCCCATCCACAATGCCGTTATATTCGAACTTACCGAATACTTAATGATAGGTGATATATTATTGTATGCCTCTCCATCTTTAGCCGCTTGCAAAGCATCGCAGAAGTCCGAATCAGATGTAATCGGCCATAAGCAAGACAATCCTGCACTTCCGCGCGTTTCATCTGTTTGATTCATCCATTTGCGTGAACATCCTTTATATAGATAGAACGCCTTTGACGAATCACGCAACTCACAATATTTTTTGAAGCTATTTGTTTCATCTGGCTTTGTTGCTTCATTTTGAACACAGTAAGAATTACTAACGCCTACTGTATTAGAGAATTCTGGCAGACCCTTTATATGATCTTCATCAGGATGGGTAGAGATAAAACGAGTTATCCCAACATTTTCCGATTTACTTTTTATTTCTTCAAAATGTTTGTCACGGCTATCTTCTTCATCATAGCAGCAGTCAATTACTGTAAAATTGTCACTATTATGTTGTATGTAAAACATATCTCCTTCGCCGACAGAGAAAGACTTGATTATACTCATTTTACTGTCCTTTTTTTGAAATCTTTACACTCTTCCAAGGCTGATATCATAATACATCAGCAGGTTGGAATCCTCCTGAATGGTCTGCTCCGGCAGACGTTCTGCGATATCAACGATGGCTTTATAGTTCTTTTCTTTCCAAAGGCGAGAGAATCCCACACGGATGGCCTCCGAACGGAATAGCTTCAGCTTGCCCTTGCTGTTCATGTAGCCTTCAAATTCCTTCCACAGGTTCTTCTCGCGCAACTTGACCAGATCGCCTTCCTTGGTCACATCCGGGATGTACCAGCGGCCTTTCTCGTCTTGCAGGAAGTTTTCTTCCAGAATGGTAGCAAGCTCTGGCATCTGCTCATACTTATCCACGGCCTTGACTTCCTGCATGAACTTCGGCTGAAGCTCTGCATAGGTCTGCGGGCCACAGAACTGCTCATCCAACTGCTGATACAGCCAGGAAATAGCAGACTTCTCATTCGTAACAAACAGCTCGAACTGGATATTCTCTACTTCGGTCGTAATACGGGCAGTGTCGTACTCATTGACCTGATCCGGCAGGAAGTACATATTATCACGTTTCAGGAACTTCTCATCCAAGCCACAGTAAAAGTCGGTAGCATCCAACGGCACAGGGATACCCTGCATAATGTGGTAGGCAACCATACGGTCAAAGAGCAGGTACGCCTGACGTTCAGCAACAACTTCAATACGATCATTCTTTACAACGACAACAGGTATATTTGCAAGGTGTTGGCGTACAAAATCCCATGCTGTTTCTGCAGTTCCTGCCTTGTCTAAAATATCGCGTCTGAAACTATCCCTTGGCTTATATGCAGAAATAACCAGATCTTGCTTAATGGCTTGCGATGCACCCTTACCTTGATTAAAGCTTACTTGTTTCTTATCAATAGTTCTTACATCCGCCACAACAAAACCAGACCTTTGCAGAGCTGTCTGAATTGCATTCCAGACACTATTTTTTGAATTATGAAATTCGACTGTCATCCACCTATTTGGCTTTAATATACGAAAAAACTCTGAAAATGCTTTAGTCATCAGTGATTGATACTCTACAAGATGTTTTCCCTGTGTATTGTTAATTATCGCTTCAGGCAGACAATTAGTAACGACATGAAGCCACGCTTCCCAAATAAAGTTCAGTTCAGAGTACATCAAGTTATTACCAAATGGAGGATCAGTGAAAATGTAATCACAGCTACTATCGGGAATATTTCTCAAATCCGTTGCTGACTGAGTTGAAACAAGGCCGGTTTCAGGAAATTTTGCCAAAATATTTTTTGCTTTAATCGTTTTGTTAGCGTAGTCCCTTAGCGATTTACAGATATTTATATCTTTAATTAAAGATGGTATGTATAATGTCCCGGAAAGTGGGCCACCACCAGCACCAGCAAATCCACCAGCCCAACGATATCTATACATTTTTGTATTGACCATTGCGACTGAGTGAACTAAAATATGGCATATTTTCCCACGTGCTTTATATGCAAATGCTGCCAGCACCGCAAGAGTCCTTTTCGTGTAAAACTGATGCACATACCGAACATCTGCTCCAAATGGATCGGTCGTTTTATCTCCTTTCGGCAAAGCTGCAATTGGATATGGATACGGTATCTTAAAACTATCAATTTTATTCAGCAATGCAAAGTCATTCTCATCTGGTTCTTTAGTATAACGCTTACCTTCATAACTGTAATTAATTTGAACCGGCACAAGTTTCGACTGTTCAACAATCTTTTCCAAAGCATCATCAAACACTTTAACTTTAGCTCTTTTGCAGTCCTTCTTTTTTAGCAAGGCTCCACAATGCGGACATGCAAATTCATCTGTTACTTTACCCTTCTCATGGTCAACTGCAGCATTCCAAAATACAATTTCATTTCCACAAGTAGGGCAGATAAATACATCTGATAGTACTGTATAGTTGATTTTACCGTAAGCCTTTTCTCCTGATAGAGTTTGCAATGTTGCTTGAGCAACGGTGGAATCTATATGATGTTCAGTCTGAAACATCCACTCAAACTCTTTCTCGCATTCGTCAATTATGCCCATTGCTTCTGTTTGAAATTTTATAGGATCAATTAATGAGTTATAATTGCTCGCCAAAAAACTTGCCACCGGGGATAAGTCACTAACAATTGCATGTCTACTGTTATCCTCGTAAGCATCAACATAAAAGGATTTTTCCCCTAGTGCCCTTGCAGCAACACCTGTCATGCCCGTTCCACAAAATCCATCAAACACCAAATCCCCTGGATTTGTATAATGCTCTATAAATTTAGTTATGGCCTTATACGGAACTTTTGTATGATAGCTATGTGCCATATAAATCGGTTCGTTTTTCCCCTCACTTACATCTGCTGCAAATGGTTCTCTGTGATAATTGTCCGTTGCCTCATCATAAGGAGTACCATACTCCTTAATGAAGTCCTCGATGAAGGGATTCGGGCAGGCAGTATAAAACGGCGCATCCGAAAGCGCAATGATATCCTCATCTGTACCAATTGGAAAGCCTTCGATGTTGCGCACTTTATCTATATCTTCTTTGGTCAGCTTTCTGCGTTCCATAGCTGTTTCCTCGCTTTCGTTTTCTGAATTGTGCAAGCGGCACTTGCACAATCTTATTTGACAATAATGCGGAGTTTACCTTCGTCTTTGCCTTTGGTATAGCCAGCAATCAGCTCATTCAGTTTCAGTTTGAAGGTAGCTTCATCCATCGGCGGCAGCTTCGTCAGCTTGTCCATCAAATCTTTTGCATCTACTACCACAGGTTCAAAGCCCTTCAGCAATGCCTGAATCGCTTTGATGAAGAAGTCATCAACACGCTTCGGCAAAGTACCAGATGCAATAAAATCATCAATGGCTTTCTGCTGTTCTGCACTCAGGTACTCTTTCTGGCTTGCCACAATCGGGTCAGAAATCGTATTCAGCAGAGTCTGCGTCCACTCCGTCACCAAATCATCAATCCGAATATCCAGATTATCCAGCTGACCTGCAACATTCGGCACCGGATCACCAAGGTGATAGCCACAATGAGGACAGATATGGGTTGTTTTCAGTTCGGTCGGGGTCAACTCATAGCAGACCTTCAGGTTTGCCATGTCCTGCTCGATCTTTGTCAGTTTGGCTGCCGAAAGGATTTCAACGCCGCGCAGCTTTCGCAGATTTGTCAGTGCAAGGCTCTCCTGTAATTTACCGCGTCGCTTTGCATCGTCAATATCTAGACGCTTTTTCTTATGTTCCTCAAAATAAATGCCGATGTACTCTTCCTTTACCTTTTCAAGGGCAGCATTTACCTTCTGTGCAGCAGCATCTCCGGATGTACCGGTCAGAATGCTATCGCGCGCAGAACGGAACTCATCTTTTGCAGCTTCCAGCTTTTGTTTGAAGTTTGCGCCAAGGTCGATGAACTCAATGTTGCTCAGATAGGAAACATTGTTTGCGCAATCCGTTTTGAAAGTCACGTACTCCGCAATCGCCTTGATCAGTGCAATCTGCTCCGCCAGCTTATCAATTTCATCAAAGGTCAGCGTGAAGTTATTCAGCTTCGCCGGAGTATTGAACCGAGCGGAATAATTGCTGAATTCATCCTTAACTGCTGCACAGGCTTTCTGCATAGCAATCAGATGCTGCGCATCCACAAGCGGTTCATTCCAAAGCTCAAAGCCATTGTTCAGTTTCTGGTTCACAAGAACAGCAGAGTTGCTCGTTTCCTGCGCTTTTTTCAACAACTGCTTCACACCCTCATCACGATCATTCGGGTTGTCCAGCAGAGCCGGATTGATTTCCAGCACATCAAAGAGCTTTTTCAGCTCTGCCATTGCCATCTGTGCAGGTCGTGCCAGATATTTGAAATCATACAAGTCCAAAGCACCAATGCGAGGCACCGTATCCAGATTCGATGCACTCAGAACAGTGCCATTGCGCAGAGTCATCGTTGCATAGCCCGCATATACCATGGACAGGAAGATGATCGGTGTAAAGAGGTAGTTGATCTTGAAATGCTTATCTTCGTACTGATCATCGTATTTGACATCAAAGATATCCGAATAATTGATAACGCCCTGCGGCGGCAGCTGTTTCAGCTGGTCAATATAGTAAGCTGCATACTTGGAACCTTCCGGTCGAATCTTATCGCCATTCAGAACACCAAAACTCTGGAGCATCAAGGTCGCAGTCTGCGTTTTACGACCTGCAAAATAGTCAAACGCCTGCCGTACATTTTCTGCTATATTTTTCCTAGTCACCTTTGTTTTCATTGTGGGATAATCCGGATATTTTCCGCAGAAATATTCATCCAAACACAGGGAAGCCGCCAGATCAACGGTGTCCTTAAAATCCATATCCCTGTTATAGCGTCCGCGAAGCACTTCGATCATCTGCCGCTTCTGCCCATTATACTGGATATCAAAACAGGTGTTCTTGTTTTCACTCAGATACTTAATCAGCTTTTTGCGATTCATCGCTGCTTTGTTCAGATACGCATCCTTATCTTTGCCTTCGCTGATCTGCGCCTGTGCATTCGCAGCAGAGAAGATTCCCAGAATTTCCTTGAACTCTGCGGTAGATTTGAAGAAAAAGTAAACTTCGTCCTCCAGATTTTTCACCGCAATACTGCCGGTACTATATGGCGGCATGATATGGATATAGAAATCGCGCTCCGGCTGTGCAGTACTGCGCTCTCCCGGCAGACCAAGGAATAGATAGCCCTCACGGAAAATGTTATGGCTGTCCCAGTTCAGGTCACGCTGGTAAATCTCAAATCCTGGAACATACTGCTTTGCGTCCCAATCAAGGCAACTATAAATCAGTTGATAAAAATAACGATTCAGCTCGCCATCTGCCATGATGGAAGCTTTTTGTTTGATTTTCTCATCATAGTCAACAACCTTATCCACATCAATGTAGTATTGGTTATTAGCATCGTTATAGATAATAAACTGACCGGATACCGTGGTCATAATATCCTTCAACGTAGTTTTGATTAGAGCCAGCAAGAAGTCCGCATCCTGCTCCGGCATCGTCAGGAACAAGCAAAGATCATCTTTCAAGTTCTCTGCCGTCAGTCCGAAATGTACATCCAGGCCATTCGTAGTCAGACGATGGACACTCAGTGCATAGATAATTTTAATTGCCAGCGGCTTGTATGCGGGTTTAGGGAATGCACGGTTAATGATATCCTCCAGCTGTCCACTGGCAGTAACAACACGGTTGATGGTTACGTCACTCTTGAGCAATCCGTTGGATTTGATTGCAGGCCAATAATTATCAAAAGAGATGATGCCCGGCTCGTTCTCTGGCACATCACGGTTAAAAATGTCGCGGATTGTCATCGAGATGTTTTTCAGAATATGTCGATTTTCTATCAGGTAAATTTTGTTGAACACGTCAATGTAGGACGGATGGATTGGGAACAGGTCCACAAACTCATCCATCCGGGAAGACATGCCTGTGTAAAGCATCGAGAATTTTTCCAGATGCTTACGGATCAAAGCCTTCTGCTCCGGCGTTTTCTTCAAAATACGCTCAGACACAACATAAGATGTTGCCTCTTTGGTGATGATCATCTGTGTAAAACGATCAGAGACATGCTTCAAATTATCCGATACAAAACTGAACCGAGGATTGTCAAAAATCTTTTCCTGTACGCCAAAGATAACTCGAAGCTTGCTCTTGGAGCACATCTCACCCAGCGCACGGAAAAATTCCAGATCCAAAACGATTTCACGTTCATTCCGAGAAGATAAGTAGCTAAGGAACTCATCTACAACAATCAGATAGCCTTTATCCGGATATTTTGCCGAAAATGCTGCCATCATATCTTTGACAACAGCTTTAGGGCTTCGTACACTATTATACTCTGGCACATCAAAATCAATGCCACGCTCATCAAAGTCATCCTGAACATATCCCATGATCACGTCATACAGGGACATTCTTGTTCCGCCGACTTCGATGCGAAGGACTTCAAATTTACCTGCAATACATTCCATTTCTTCAGCAAATTTCTTATTCTGGAGATATTGCAAGTTATCAGCATCTTTTGCAATTGCTGAGATAACACTCATCAAATGCGATTTACCAGTACCGTAGTTACCCACAACGAGGACACCCTTGTTGTCAACAACTTCATCCATCTGAAGCTGTTCTAGCACAGGGCTTTTCAAGCTCTGTACCATCGCGTCTGACATTATGTATGTTTTCACATACTCTCGTGCCTTATTGCTGTCATCCGCTGTCACAAGCTGAATAACATCCTCAATCGGGTTAAAGCTGATCAAGTCAGAGTACTTCACCGTTTTATCCTCCCTCAAACAACACAGATTATGTCGTATTGCTCTATATCGTATTCTTTATAGTCATCATATCCATCTTCTGCATAAACCAATTTTCCGTCTATCACAGTTCCTGGCCACAAAACAGAAAATGCCTTGCTTCGGTTCGCAACTGTAAGAAGTTGCAGTACATCTATCTTGTATGCTGGATTGAACAGCACGTCAAAATTTCGGATACAACTGTTTTCCGGAACATCAGCAAGGACTTTCTGGAAACAGCGTTCAATCTTCAAAGTTCTTCGTTCTGGATTGATTTTGATGAGCAGTGCCGCAAGTTCCTCATTCAATGCAACCTGGTGTAGATCTTCGCAGTATTTTTCATCACAATAGATGACGGGTCTCATCAGTCCTACCTGACTTTCAGCTTGATGCAACCGATACTGTATTATATTTCCCATTCAGCCACCATCCTTATTCTACACTATCAGTTGTCTCTTTATCCAAATCATCAGGAATAAAATCCAATACATCGTCAGCCGTACAGCCTAGCGCAAGACAAACTTTTTCCACCATCTCAATGGAAACAGGCGCTCCACGTCCCATTTTGCCAATGGTGCTTATGCTGACCCCTGCAAGTTCGCACAGCTCTTTCTTCTTCATTTTCTTGTCAATCAACAGCTTGAACAACTTATTGTACGATACTGCCATCGTCTTTGCCTCCCGCGTGAAAAATTCTATTAAATATTATATTTTTTCTATTTTCAAGTATAGCACTTTTCAGTTTTTTAGTAAACGAAAAATTGTGCGTTCAAAATGTTTTTTGTCTATTAGAGACAGTTTCCAATAAATTAAAATGTTGTCCGTAGTACCGGGCTGCACACTTGTTCCGGACGCTCTATCAAAGAAAAGTTCTGAGTTGATTGTCTGCACTCGTGTCCATTGTGCTTTTTTAGCCTACGCTAAAAGGCGCACTCTGCAACAGCCATTCATAAATTTCCATTTTTCACCCAGATATAATAATCATGATCCAAAGCCTCTGAGTCGAAAGACTCAGGGGCTTTTTCATGTCTGGAGGTGAGCATTTTGTTATTCCGCACCATCACTATCATTATTACCATCGTATTTTAAAGCGCAGCTGCGCAGAAAGGAGAAAGCATTATGAACTTTTGGTCCGAAATCGTCAAAGAGGTTGGCACCGTCCTGGTGGAAGTCCTCGTCCGCATCGCTGAAGAAATGGAAAACAACAATTGATCACAGTACACTGAAAAGGAGATTTTACTATGCCCGCAAATGTTGAAACGATGTTCTCTGTCCGTGAGACCCCTTGGCATGGTCTTGGCCGTATCGTTATGGATGCCCCTGCAAGCCGTGAAGCCTTGGAGCTGGCTGGTCTGGATTGGCAGGTGGAAAGCCGCAACATCTATTCCGGCACGGGTGCTATGATCCCCGGCTATCGTGCCAATGTCCACAGCACGGATGAAGCTGTTCTGGGCGTGGTGTCTGACCGCTACCGCATTGTGCAGAACGAAGAAGCGTTCCAGTTCACGGATGACCTGCTGGGTGAGGGGGTCACCTATGAAACCGCAGGTTCCTTGCAGGGCGGCAAGAAGGTCTGGATGCTGGCAAGGCTTCCGAGGAAATATCTTATCGCTGGAGATCAAGTAGTACCATATCTTGTAATCTTTAACAGTCATGACGGCAGTTCTGGTGTGAAAGTGGCCATGACTCCAATCCGCGTGGTCTGCCAGAATACTCTGAACCTTGCGCTGAATACCGCAAAGCGCAGCTGGACTGCACGCCACACCGAAAATGTTCTGCTCCGCGTGCAGGATGCCCGTGAAAACCTGCAGCTGGCCAGCAACTATATGATTGAACTCGGCAACCGTGGCGAAGAGCTGGCTCGCATCGATTTATCCGATCACAAGGTGCAGGAGTTCATCAATGAGTTTTTCCCGATTTCTGAGGACCTGTCCGATTGCCAGCGGAAGAATAATCTGCGCCTGCAGGAAGAACTGAAGGCTCGCTACTACAACGCACCGGATCTGGAATGGGTCGGCAAGAACGGTTGGCGCTTTATCAACGCAGTCTCTGATTTTGCCACCCACGCAGACCCTCTCCGCAAGACCAAAAACTATAACGAGAACCTGTTCCTGCGCACCGCAGAGGGCAACCCGATGATCGACAAGGCTTACAAGATGGTGCTGGCCGCAGCATAAAGGAGCAAGCCATGAATGATGTAAATAACCGCATTTTCAGGGAATTCACGGAATTTTTTGACAACGTTGAGAAGAGTGCTTCTGAAATCAGCGTTACCACGGCTTATGAGATTACGATGAAAAGTACCATCAGCACCGCCATTATTGTTTTGGAATCCGAGGGCAGACTAGAGGAGCGCTACTGGAACCATCTCAGGGTGCAAAATAATATTCTGGATTTTCTTTATGACCTGTGGGTTGGCTCTTGCCATTCATTGGCCAGTGACTTTTCCACGATTATGAAAGACTTGGTGGAATACGACTTCATCATTACCGAATCAATTATGAGAGAAAGGATGCAAAGTGCATGAAAAGATTGATTTCAACTTTGAACCTGTCCAAAGAAGATTGGCTCCGTTATCGCAAATGCGGCATTACCGGCACGGATGCCGGGGCTATCCTTGGCCTGAATCCCTACCGCTCGGCATTTCAGGTGTACCACGATAAAATCAGCGATACCATTGAAAATATCGACAACGAAGCCATGCGGCAGGGTCGTGATTTGGAGGATTATGTAGTACAACGCTTCACCGAGGCCACCGGTCTGAAGGTACGCCGAGCAAATGCCATTTACCAGAGTGAGGAACATCCGCTGCTTCTGGCAGATTTTGACCGCCTGATCGTTGGACAGAAGGCCGGGCTGGAGTGCAAGACAGTCTCGCCGTTTTCTGCGGACAAATGGGCTGATGGAAAAATCCCTGCACATTACATGGCTCAGGTCAATCACTATCTGGCTGTCAGCGGTTTTGACTGCTGGTACATTGCTGCTCTGATTTTCGGGAAGGAGCTGGTGATCCACAAGATCACAACCGACAAAGAAGTTCTGAACAACCTCATTGCCAGAGAAGAGCACTTCTGGAAATACAACGTGATGCCCGAAACTCCGCCTGTACCTACCGGAAGCGAGGGGGATACACAGCAGATCAATCAGCTATACTCTGCAGATGATCGAAACAAAACTGCCGATCTGAATCCCATCCGCGACCTGTTGGATAAGCGGCAGGAGCTTTCTGATCAGATTGAACAGCTGGAGCAGGAAAAGACTGCCATCGAGCAACAGGTCAAGCTGCAAATGCAGGATGCCGCCTATGGCACAGCACCGGGCTATAAGGTGTCTTGGGTGTCCTCCGAAAGTAAGCGTGTGGATTCCCAGCGTTTGAAGAAAGAACAGCCCGATATTTTCAATCGGTACAGCAAAAATGTAAGCAGCCGCAGGTTTACCATTATCCATGCAGCATAATTTTTGTACGCCTATAGGCACACAAAATTTGTGCTGCAGCCATTTTTGTTTAACAGAAAAGCACAATACTGTTTACACAATAATAATTGTATGCTAAGATAAGAATATGAGGTGATGCACGATGGTTCTGCGCAAAAGTTATTTGGATAAGATCATTCCTTTTATCGATCAGGATCTGATCAAAGTTCTGGTTGGAATCCGGCGCTGTGGAAAAACAGTCCTTCTCGGTCAGATCAAGGACGTGCTCCTTCAGCGCAACATTCCCGCACAGAACATTATTCAGGCCAATTTTGAGTCCATGCGCTTCCGCAACACCCGTACTGCAGAAACGCTTTACGACTACATCGCAGAAAAAGCGGAAGGCTGCACCGGCAAAATCTATATTCTTCTGGATGAGATTCAGGAGGTAGAGCGCTGGCAGATTGCAATCAATTCTCTTCGTGTCGATTTCGATTGTGATATTTACCTGACCGGCTCCAATTCCAAGCTGCTTTCCGGCGAACTGGCAACCTATCTTTCCGGACGATACATCCAGATTCAGATTTTCCCCTTTTCGCTGGCCGAAGCAAAACAGCAATGCATTGAAAACGGAACCTATACTTCGGATGAAAAGCTCTTCGCAGACTATTTGAAGTACGGCGGTTTTCCGCAGCGTTTCTTCCTCCCTGACGATCATTCAATCACCACCTATCTGGACGATCTTTACGAGGCTATCATTGTCCGTGACATCATGCTGCGCCACAATATTCGCGAACAGACCGCATTACGTAATGTCCTTGCATTCCTGCTGGACAATATCGGCAATCCGTTTTCTGCCCGTAATATCAGTGGACGCATGGTTTCGGAAGGAATCAAGACAACCACTGCTACCGTACTGAACTACGTTGATTATTTCAAGGAAGCCTTTATCCTTCTGAATGCAAGCCGCTATGATATCAAAGGAAAAGCACTCCTGTCCAGCACAGAAAAATACTATGCAGTCGATCTTGGCCTGCGGAATGTTATCAAAAAAAGCGAAAAACTTGACAGCAACAAGCTGTATGAGAACATCGTATATCTGGAAATGCGGAGCCGTGGCTATGAAGTTCAGGTCGGCAAGCTGGACGACACCGAAATTGATTTTATCTGCTACCGTGGAGATGAAAAGCTCTATATTCAGGTTGCTTACCTGATCACTCCCGCCGATGAAGAACAGGAGTTCGGTAATCTTGAGCGGCTGCACGACAACTATCCTAAGTATGTTATCAGTGGTGATTTGATGAATTTAAGCCGAAACGGAATCATTCATCGAAACATCATTGATTTTCTGCTCAATCCGTAATTTTCACATCATGGGGCACAACAGTTGACGCTGTTGTGCCCTTTTTTCTTTATCAGAATTGGAGGCATTCTTATGGAAAATCCATTCGTAAAATTATTTGCTATTGACTTCAAAGATCATCTGGAAGTCAAAAAGTCCGGCAGCACGGAACTGAAATATGTAAGCTGGGCGTATGCCTGGGCAGAGGTGAAAAAGCTATATCCTGCTGCCAGCTACGAAGTCAAAAAATTCAACGGCCTGCCCTATGTTTATGACCCGATCACCGGCTTCATGGTGTATACCTCGGTCACGATAGAGGGCGTTTCGCACGAAATGTGGCTGCCTGTACTGGATGGCGCAAACAAAGCCATGAAAGCTGTGCCTTACACCTACTCCACCCCGAAATGGGACTACAATCCGCAGACTCGCCGCCGTGAAAAAGTCGGCATGGAAGAGCGCACCGTAGAAGCAGCCTCCATGTTCGATGTGAATAAAGCTATCATGCGGTGCTTGGTAAAGAACCTCGCTATGTTTGGTCTGGGCCTGTACGTTTATGCCGGAGAGGATTTGCCGGAAGATGCTGCACCGCAGCCGGAATCAGAGCCGCAAAAGCAGCCGAAACCGAAATCCACCAGCCAGAAGCAGGAACAGCCGCCTGTGCCCTGCATCTGTGCCCGGTGCAACCAGCCTATCAAGAGGGTCAAGCTGAAAGATGGCTCCATCATGCAGGCGGCAGAGTTTGCAGCCACCCATGAGGGAATGTGCGCTGACTGCTATAAAGCCACCAGATTGAACGTAGCATAATAAAACTGCTCTATTTCGATGTCACTTGATTCTTGTATGATTCTATATTTCATGGTACACTTACAGTAGTGAGTTCTGAAAGCTCTCCTCTGTGAGCGGAAAGGAGCATTGCATGAAAGATTTGCAGTTTCCTGTTGGAATCTCGAATTTTGAAAAGATTCGAGAAGGCGGGTATTATTATATCGACAAGACCAATCTGATTTCTGAACTTCTTAGCGGAGGTATCGCTGAAGTAACATTGATTACTCGTCCTCGCCGTTTCGGAAAATCACTTGGTATGAGCACTCTCGCAAATTTTCTGGACATCACCAAAGACAGCAAGCAGATGTTTGAGGGATTGGCGATTTCCAAAAATACAGAACTTTGCAAAAAATGGATGAACCAGTGTCCTGTGGTATTTTTCTCTTTCAAGGACACGGACGGTCTGACCTTTGAAAGCGCCTATGGAATGCTGTGCATGAAGCTGGCATTTGCATTTCAGGATTATCAGTTTCTTTTGGATGACGCTGCTATTTCCGATGATGACAAAGGCATCTTTAAGCGAATTCTGGGACGCACTGCATCCATAGATGAAACCAAAAGCTGCTTTTTGCTATTGACCCGGATGCTGGAAATCCATTTCAAAAAGTCGGCGGTCGTCATTCTGGATGAGTATGATGTTCCCATTGCCAAAGCCAGCAGCAACGGATATTATTCGCAGATGCTGGACGTGATGCGGGCTATGATGAGCACCACGCTCAAAGACAACACCTCCCTCGACTTTGCTGTTGTTACTGGCTGCCTGAAAATTGCCAAAGAAAGCATTTTTACCGGGACGAACAATTTCGTTTCGGATACGATTCTTTCTCCCCGGTTGAGCGAATCTTTTGGTTTCACACAGACAGATGTAGATCAAATGCTGAAAGATGCTGGTCTTGAATCGCAGTCTGCTGAAATCAAGGCATGGTACGACGGTTATCATTTTGGCGATGCAGACATTTATTGTCCATGGGACGTGATCAGTTATCTGCGGGATTTCCAGTATGGTGTAGCACAGAAGCCGAAAAGCTATTGGAAAAACACCAGTGATAACGCCATCATCCGTTCTTTCATCGACTATGCAGGCGACAATATCACCACAAAGCTTGAAACGCTGATGGCTGGCGGCTCCATTGTCCAGCATATTGAAGAAAACCTGACCTACGATTATCTGCACTCCTCTGAGGAAAATCTTTGGAGTGTGCTGTATCTGACAGGCTATCTGACCAAGGTTCGGGATAAAGATCTGACAGATTCGCTGCCGGATGGCTGCTCTGCGTTGACGATTCCCAATGCAGAGATTCGGGAAATTTTTGAAACCACTGTAAGCAAATGGTTTGATGACAGTGCAAAGGCGTGGAACCGCAGCCCGTTGTTTGATGCAGTCTGGAGCGGAAACAGCGAAGCTCTGACAAAAGAAATGACCAAGCTGCTGCGCATGACCATCAGCTACCATGACTATCGGGAAGATTTTTACCACGCTTTCCTTGCAGGCATCTTTACTGGTGCTGGCTATGTGGTAGAATCCAACAAAGAGCATGGCGAAGGACGCAGCGATGTCATTGTAAAGGACATCCGCAATGGTCGTGTGGCAATTTTTGAAGCCAAGTATGCAAAAACTCTGGATGCTCTGCCGGATGCCTGTGATACTGCCATTCAGCAGATCAATGACCGGATGTATGCGGCAGATTTTCGGGACGACTATGATGACATCCTCTGCTATGGCATCGCATTCTTCAAGAAACGCTGTATGGTAAGGAAGAAATAATTATTCACTTAGGGGAGTATCTTCGGATGCTCCCCTTTACTTTTTGCAGGACAGTCCGTGTGGTCTGTCCTGTTTTTATTTGGAGGTACACAATGAAAGAAGAAAAAATCAAAGTCCTTGCGCTCCTGCCAATGGAGCTGCCAAAGGAGATTGAGCTGGACAACACTCTTGAAGCTATGCAGAAATTTGTAGATGGCAACATCGAATGCCTGACCTTCTATGATTCCGGTTCAGCGGTCACACTGGTCTGCAATGATGAAGGCAAGCTGCTTGGCCTGCCGCTCAATCGTCCGCTGTGGGATGGAGCCGATGTTCTTGCCGGGCCGGGATTTCTGGCCGGATGCGACAACGAAGGGAATCTGACTTCCCTGCCGCAGAGTGCAATGGATTTCTACAAAGAGAAGTTTAGAGCTTTTATCATTGAAATTTAAGGAGGAACGCCTTATGACCTTTCATGCAATGACCGAACGCTACGAAGAGATTACGGTTTGCGGAAAGCCTGCGTTGTTCACCAGCATCCGCATCAAGAGAGATACTGTCCCGGATGGCCTGTATACCTACGATGTCCGGCATGATGATGAGTGCCGGGGCATTCCCTGCGAGATTGCACCCTTTGTGATGGTCAACCGCTGGGGCACCATCATCCTTGCGGAACCGCTGGAACTGCCGGATGATGGGCGGCGATATATTGACGAAGAAACCGACTGGGACTATTCTCCTTTGGAGGGCGAGGGCACCAGCCACCATGTGGAGAGCAGCCACTACGTCAAATGCACCGACGAGGAATTTGCCCGGTGGTGTAAATAAGACCAGCAAAAACCCAGAACTGCACCGCCGGAGCGGCTTTGCAGTTCTGGGTTTTTGTTGTTCAGGAGAGGGGTGTTGGGGGCACAGAGTTCACTTCTCAAACTCTTGCGAGTTTCCGAAGTGCTCTTGTTGGGGCGTGCGGTGCCCCAAACCCTGCGAGAAACGAGTACGACAAACGGGAAGTTATTGATCTTTTGAATCCAATCCAAGTTCTTTCAGTTCTTTTTCGTTTTGGATGTCTTCATCGGTTTTCTTTCCAGTGATAGCACGGTAGGCTTCTTTGATGCCATTTTTCACTGCCCATTTGATAACGAAATACAGCGCAATCAAAATAACAATTGCGGTTCCTCCGCTTATGCCTAATTCATTCCACATAATTCAACCTTCCAAATTTCAATTTATTGAACGAATCCGAGTATATCATACTTTGTGAAAAATAGCAAAAGGCAGGGCACCACCGCCATGGTGATACCCTGCCTTTATTCATTGCTGTTCTCGTCCTGTACCGTCCGCCACCAGACGGTAGTCATCCCGGTAGACATTCCTACGCGTTGGGAACCGCGCACTAATCAAAGCCCCACTGGGGCTTTGATTGCCCCGCCTGCGGCGTGGCCGCCCTGTTCGAGTCCTGTACCGTCCACCAAAACAAAAAGACCCGACTCGAATGAGTCGGGTCTTTTGGTGGAGCATTGTCCACAGCACTCGAACCTAACACCTCTTCACGGGAGATGGTTTTGGAATCGTCCGTGAAGTTGAAATTGAGCACGACCCGGTCATCAAAAACGTAGACCGAGTTGACAAAGGTATCAATGATCTGCCGCTGGTGTTCCATGTCTCTCATGTCACCCTTGCGGAATTTTTCAAACCAGAACCGCATCCATTCGCGAGTCAGGACGGGCTTTTTCAGCTCTTCTTCCAAAATGCTGGTGTTCAGGGCTTCTT
>OODH01000402.1_pt1 | contig 36170 bp, 36 predicted proteins | sample 1671391 | NCBI WGS metagenome assembly OODH01 (sample SAMN06348152, study PRJEB24527) | human gut metagenome | biome: human gut; feature: ankylosing spondylitis patient; material: feces | host: Homo sapiens | place: China | collected 2015-10 | reverse complement strand
TTGTCCCCATATCTGTTTTGATAACCTGAAATGAATCCACTATGAATAATGTAGGCTAAATCTGAAAATACGCTTCACAGTCAGTTTCCAATCTGCTTAATCATGATATCACATCTTATCAATCCGTCTCAGATAACTTTTTTTTCGTTAACAAAGATAAGCGCATTTTAATATTGCGTATGTACACTAATTTTATTATATTTACTCAATAAACACCTACTATTAACCAAAATACTATCAGAATGAACACAAAACTAAAGAAAATCGCAGGACAACAACTGCAGCTGCTACGCTTGGAGAAGAACCTGACACAAGAACAAATGAGCGAAAAACTAAATCTTTCTACAAGTGCCTACTGTAAAATTGAATATGGTGAAACGGATTTAACACTGACAAGATTAGACAAAATCGCAAAGGTACTGGGTATCTCTGCGTTAAGTCTATTCAGCTACATAGACAAAAGTATGAATCCGGATACAGACAACAGTTGCAAAAACAACAGCAACAATGACAGCGCATATGACCTGAATGACCTCCGTGAACTCATCAAGGCCAACACCAGAATCATCGACCTGCTATCCAAACGGATAGATTTATTGGAACAAAGATTATAGGAAAGGAAGCTCCAACTGCCCGCCACCCAGCAAATTGAACGTCATGCGGTGATAAGGAGTGGTTCCCCGTTCGGCAATAGCCGCACGGTGCTTCTTTGTGGGATATCCCTTATTATGATTCCAGTCGTAATAAGGGAACTCTTCGTGCAGCCGGTTCATATAATCGTCGCGATAGGTCTTGGCAAGAATGGAAGCAGCTGCAATGGAAAGGTATTTGCCGTCGCCTTTCACAACGGTGGTATGCGGAATGTCCCGGTATTTCTTGAAACGGTTGCCGTCGATAAGCAAATGTTGCGGACGTAGCTGCAACCGGTCAACAGCACGGTGCATGGCAAGAAAAGAAGCATTGAGGATATTTATCTTATCTATTTCCCCGGGAGAAACAATCCCCACCGCCCATGCCAACGCTTCTTTCTCAATGACTTCGCGCAGGGCATACCGCTGTTTTTCGGTCAGTTGCTTGGAATCGTTCAGCAGTTCGTTCTTGAAATCTTTGGGAAGAATAACGGCTGCGGCATAGACAGCACCGGCAAGGCAGCCGCGCCCCGCTTCGTCACATCCCGCTTCTATCAGTTCTTTATTTAAATAAGGTAACAGCATACATCACTACATTAGAATGCGCAAAGATAAACCTTTTCATAAGTAAACCGGATTTTTAAAGAGAATAAATATGACTATCTTTGCCGGCAAATTAAAATACAACAGAGATGTTTACGATTATCGGACTGATGCTCACCGGAATGTTGCTGGGCTATCTCTTACGGAAAAGAAGTTTACATAAGATTCATACTGTCATCACGGTATTAATCTGGGCGCTGCTGTTCATCCTCGGCATTGAAGTTGGCGGCAACGAGCAAATCATCAAAGGATTGCACACCATAGGCATCGAAGCCGTGATACTGACCTTGGGCAGTACGTTGGGCAGTGTCATTGCTGCCTGGGCGCTGTGGAAAGCTTTATATAGGAAGAAAGGAAAAACGGCATGAAAGGCAGCCTTATCATAATCGGTTTCTTTGTTTTGGGTACGCTTTGCGGAATTTTCCACCTGATACCCGTTGATGCAGTCATGGATAGCAAGGTCAGCTTCTATGCACTTTGCGCCCTGATGTTCAGTGTAGGATTGAGTGTGGGTAACGACCCGCAGACATTGAAAAATTTCCGTTCGCTCAATCCCCGGCTGGTATTTCTGCCCATTATGACGATACTGGGCACGCTGGCAGGCTCTGCAGCGGTCAGCCTCATCTTGACGCACCGTTCCCTGACCGATTGCCTGGCCGTAGGTTCGGGATTCGGATATTATTCACTCTCCAGTATCTTCATTACCGAATACAAAGGAGCCGAACTCGGAACTATCGCCCTACTCGCCAATATCAGCCGCGAGATACTTACCCTGCTGGCAGCACCGTTACTGGTACGCTGGTTTGGCAACCTGGCTCCCATCTCTGCCGGCGGCGCCACAACGATGGATACCACACTCCCGATAATCACCCGTACCGCAGGACAGCAGTTTGTCGTAGTCTCCATATTTCACGGATTTGTAGTGGATTTCAGCGTGCCGTTTCTGGTGACCTTGTTCTGTTCGATATAGGTGATTACAGACAAAGCGCTGCTTCGGACGTAGAAATTAGGATATTATCGTGATAAATCCATCCCATGAGACAAATATATTCGTCCCGTAAAACGACAAAAATCATCCCGTGAGATGAATAAATCCGTCTCACGGGATGAATGATTTCGTCTTACGGAACGAATCGCGTATGTTTAGAACAGGCTCCAAGCCACAGTCAGCCCCGCCATAACAATGGCCACCATGCTCATCAGTTTGATAAGGATATTAAGGCTCGGACCGGAAGTATCCTTAAACGGATCACCTACCGTATCGCCTACAACCGTGGCTTTATGCACTTCGCTGCCTTTGCCGCCGAAATTGCCTTCCTCGACATACTTCTTGGCATTGTCCCACGCACCGCCGGCATTCGCCATAAAGATAGCAAGTACGAATCCGCTGCTAAGTCCGCCGATAAGCAGTCCCAACACACCGGGAACACCGAAGACAAGTCCGGTCAGGATGGGAGCAATGATTGCTATCAGCGAGGGAACCACCATTTCGCGTTGCGCGCCTTTCGTAGAGATGGCTACACAACGTTCATAATCGGGTTCGGCCTCACCTGTAAGGATACCCTTTATCTCGCGGAACTGGCGGCGTACTTCATCCACCATATGGGCAGCGGCACGACCTACGGCATTCATCGTCAGTCCGCAGAACAGGAAAGCCATCATCGAACCGAGGAACATGCCCGAAAGAACTTTGGGATTCATCAACGTTACATCGTAGTGGTGCATGAAATCGAAGAAAGTGGCATCTTGTACGGACACCGCTTCACCGCCCACAAAGATGTCGGTAGTGCCCAGACGGGTCAGTCCGATACGGATTTCCTCGATGTAGGATGCAAGCAGGGCAAGTCCCGTCAATGCAGCCGAACCGATGGCAAAGCCCTTACCCGTAGCGGCTGTCGTATTGCCCAAAGAATCGAGCGCATCGGTACGCTTACGCACCTCCTCGCCCAGACCGGACATTTCCGCATTGCCGCCGGCATTGTCGGCGATAGGACCGTAAGCGTCCGTGGCCAGTGTAATGCCCAACGTAGAAAGCATGCCTACGGCAGCGATACCGATGCCGTAAAGTCCCAGACCTACATTGGCAAAGTCGAAACCGGAAGCAAAAAGATAGGAAGCAATGATGCCTACCACTACGGCAATTACCGGAATGGCAGTAGAGAGCATACCCAGACCGATACCCGAGATAATGACAGTAGCCGGCCCCGTCTTGCCGCTCTCACTCAGTTTCCGGGTAGGACGGTAGGATTGGGAAGTATAGTATTCCGTGGAACGACCGATAACGATGCCTACCACCAGCCCCACAACCACCGAGCAGGATATCCACACCCAGTTGTCCAGCTTCAACAGCCAAAGGATAAGGAAAGTGGCAACGACTATCAGCACCGAACTCAGGTTCGTACCGAAAGCAAGGGAGTTCAGCAGGTCTTTCATCCCGGCATTCTCTTTGGTACGCACGGAGAAGATGCCTATAATAGAAAGGATAATCCCCACAGCGGCAATCAGCATCGGGGCAATGACGGCTTTGAACTGCATCAGCGTATCCCCCGAATGGATAAAAGCGGCTGCGCCAAGAGACGCCGTAGCAAGAATGGAACCGCAATAACTCTCGTAAAGGTCGGCCCCCATACCGGCAACGTCGCCCACGTTATCGCCTACATTGTCGGCAATGGTTGCGGGATTGCGGGGATCGTCTTCAGGGATGCCGGCTTCCACTTTGCCCACAAGGTCGGCGCCTACATCGGCGGCTTTCGTATAGATACCGCCGCCCACGCGTGCAAACAACGCCTGTGTGGAAGCTCCCATACCGAACGTCAGCATCGTAGTGGTAATAATACAAAGTTTATGAGTGGGTGTCATCACATCCACAGGGATAACCGCATTGAGCAACAGATACCAGAAGGATATATCGAGCAGGCCAAGCCCCACTACAACCAGCCCCATTACCGCACCGCTGCGGAAAGCGATGCGCAAACCCGCATTCAATGAGTTACGGGCAGCGTTTGCCGTACGCGCCGAGGCATACGTAGCCGTCTTCATACCGAGAAATCCGGAAAGGCCGGAGAAGAATCCGCCTGTGAGGAAAGCTATCGGAACCCAGGAGTTCTGCACTCCGAAGCCGTAAGCCATAATCGAGAAGAGAATCACCAGTCCCAGAAACACCCATCCCACAATCTTATATTGCTGACGGAGATAGGACATGGCGCCTTTGCGCACAGCAGCGGCAATCTTAACCATTTGAGGAGTTCCCTCACTCTCTTTCATCATCTGACGATGGAAATACCAGGCAAAGCAAAGCGCCAGAACGGAAGCGGCCGGTACCAGCCAGAAAAGCAATTGGTCCATAGCATAAATCGTATTAAAAGGTTGAACGAAAGCTTAAAAGTATTGATTTGAAATGAAATAAGCAAACGATTAACCGAATTTATGCCAAAGACTGGAAAAACAAAAGAATATATCAGAACGTACTTAATGATTTCCTTTAGGCGCGGAATTATACAGGATTTCACGGAAAAGAATAAAGTTAATCCGTGAAATCCTGTATAATTCCGCGCCTGAAAGAAATAAACCGCAAGCGTTTTTTATTTTGCCGCACTCTCTTTATTCTACCGTCACAGCCGTACCGCAAGCAGTCACCATCAGCATACTGCCGCTACCGCCTACCGTTTCGTAATCAAGGTCAACGCCAATCACTGCATTAGCGCCCAACAAACGGGCTTGTTCCTGCATCTCGCGAAGCGCCGTATCTTTAGCCTCACGAAGCACTTCCTCGTACGAACCGCTGCGTCCGCCTACTACATCGCGGATACTGGCAAAAAAGTCACGGAATACATTGGCGCCGATAATTGTTTCGCCGGATACGATGCCATAATAACGGGTTATCTTTGCACCCTCAATCACTGAAGTCGTTGTTATTAACATAATCTTTATTTTTAAGTTATCTGCAACTTATCAGACGCACAAAGAGGAAGAAAAGTTGCAGCAATAGTCAAAAAAAATTAAATACGCAATTTCATCCGGCAAGCATCAAAACATACGGCTCACACGCTCTATGCTCGCTACCAATACATCTATCTCCTCTTTCGTGTTATACAGGCCAAATGAAGCACGCACCGTTCCTTCAATGCCGAGACGCTGCATCAACGGTTGTGCGCAGTGATGCCCCGTACGTACGGCAATGCCCAAACGGTCGAGCAAAGTGCCCATATCGAAATGGTGAATATCGCCTACAAGGAAAGAGATAACACTCCCTTTCTCTTCGGCCTCACCGAAGATGCGCATACCGGGAATCTCTTTCAAACGTGTCATGGCATATGTAGTCAGTTCATGTTCATGGGCGGCAATCTTCTCCATGCCGATGGCAGAAACGTAATCCAACGCTTTGGCAAGCCCTGTCGTACCGATATAATCGGGTGTTCCCGCCTCGAACTTGAAAGGAAGTTCATTGAAGGTAGTCCGTTCGAACGATACGTGCTGTATCATTTCGCCGCCACCCTGATAGGGGGGCATCTTATCGAGCCATTCTTCTTTGCCGTAAAGCACACCCACACCGGTAGGGCCGTACACCTTGTGACCGGAAAAAACGTAGAAATCCGCATCCAAATCCTGCACATCCACCGGCATATGCGGAATGGACTGGGCTCCGTCCACAAGCACGGGAACGCCTTGCCCGTGGGCATAGCGTATCATCTCCTTTACGGGATTCACCGTACCCAGCACATTGGATACATGGGCTACGCTGACAATCTTCGTACGTTCGGAAAACAACTGTTTGTACTCGTCCAACAAAAGTTCGCCTCTGTCATTCATCGGGATAACTTTAATGGCAATCCCTCTTTTGGCAGCCAGCAATTGCCAGGGAACGATGTTGCTGTGATGTTCCATGACGGAGAGAATCACCTCATCCCCCTCCTGCATAAACTCTTCACCGAAGCTGGACACAAACAGATTGATACTTTCCGTCGTGCCGCGGGTAAAGATGATTTCATTCGTACTGCCGGCATGGATGAACTTCCGTACCGTCTCGCGAGATGCCTCGTGCAACTCCGTAGCCTGCTGCGAAAGGAAATGCACACCGCGATGCACATTGGCATTGACCGAATAGTACTCATCCGTAATGGCATCCACCACCTGACGGGGTTTCTGCGTAGTCGCACCGTTATCAAAGTAAACCAATGGCTTACCATATACCTCACGGGAAAGTATCGGAAAATCAGCTCTTATCTTTTGAAGGTCCATATCTTTCAAATTATGAATTATGAATGAAGAATAAGCTGCGCAGCATCAGTACCCGCATGGCAATTCTTCATTCATAATTCTCCATTATTTACATATTGCACACCCGCGGCATTTGTTCAGTTCACCGCGGAAACGTTTTTCCACCAGCAGGTGCAGACGGTCTTTCAAGGCATCCAGACGGATTGTGTCAATCACCTCGTTTACAAAAGCGAACATCAGCAGCAAACGTGCCTCATGCACGGAGATGCCGCGCTGCTGCATATAGAACAGGGCGCTTTCATCGAGCTGGCCTACCGTAGCGCCATGACTGCACTTCACATCATCGGCATAAATCTCCAGTTGCGGCTGGGTATACATATGCGCTTCGCGAGTGGCGCAAAGATTACGGTTCGTTTGCTGGGAACTCGTATGCTGTGCACCCGGACGTACCAGTACCAGGCCTGCAAAAGCACCGACAGACTGGTCGTCGAGCACATACTTAAAGAGTTCGTTGCTGGTACAGTTGGGCACTGCATGGTCTATGGTGGTATTGTTGTCCACATGCTGGTTCTTATCCGCAACAGCCATCCCGCAAAGGTTCAGTTCAGCACCTTCACCGGCAAGCGTAACTTCGGTTGTGTTGCGGGTAGTACCGTTATGCAAAGTCATTCCGTTCAGCAAAACGTTGCTGTTAGCTTCTTGTCTGACATACAAACTGCTGATGCGTACCGTACTGGTATGCGTCTCCTCCAGTTCATAGAAGTCGAAAGTGGCATTCTCCCCAACGAATACCTCTACCACTTGCGTAGCAAGGAAATTCACACTGTCCATGGCGTGGTCGCATGCCAGAAGACGGGCTTGCGCACCCTCTTCTAAAATGATAAGCACACGGCGGTTCACCATAAAGTTGACATCGCCGCGCAGAATGTTCACCAACTGGATAGGTTTCTCCACCGCCACGTTCTTGGGAACATACAGCAATACGCCATCCTGCGCAAAGGCTGTATTGAAAGCCGTCACTCCATCTTTGGAAGTATCTGCCAGCTTACCGTAGTACTTCTTCACCAACTCCGGACGCTGTTCCGCCATTTCCTTGAGGCTACCGAAGATAACGCCCTCAGGCAAATGCGACTTCGGCAAAGCCTTGTTATAGAAAGCATCATTCACAACAAAGTAAAGGGAAGTGCTCATATTCGGCACATCGCACTTGAATACTTCGTAGGGATTAACCGGAATCTCCAACCGGTTCAGGTTCAGTCCGTAATCGGGTTCAAAGAACTTGCTGACATCGGTATATTTATATTTCTCCGTCTTACGGGTAGGAAATCCAAGCCGCTCGAAGTCGGCAAATGCAGCGGCACGCGGAGCATTCAGCGCTTCGGCGCTATGGCGGCATATCATCGCCTCCGTCTGGGAGAAAAGGTCTATATATTGTTGCTCTACACTCATGTTATCTGATTATGAGTTTTGAATTATAATTATGAACGGGCTGCGCATCATCATGCTGCAGGATAATTCATAATTCATAATCCATAATTTATAATTCACTCGCTTCTTTCTTAATCCAATCGAAGCCGCGTGCTTCAATCTCCTTAGCCAGTTCGGGACCGCCTGTCTTTACGATGCGTCCGCCAAGCAGTACATGGACGGTATCCGGTTTCAGATAGTCCAGCAGGCGTTGGTAGTGGGTGATGACCATTGCGCTGGTCTGGGGAGTCTTCAGTTTGTTGAAGCCATCGGCTACAATGCGCAAAGCATCTACATCAAGCCCGGAATCCGTTTCGTCGAGAATGGCGAAAGTAGGTTCCAGCATAGCCATTTGGAAGATTTCATTACGTTTCTTCTCACCGCCGCTGAAGCCTTCGTTCACGCTACGGTTGGCAAGTTTGTTGTCCAGTTCGACAATGGCGCGTTTCTCGCGCATCAGTTTCAAGAATTCGCTGGCAGACAGGGCGGGCAGATGACGGTATTTACGCTGTTCGTTGACAGCGGCACGCATAAAGTTCACCATCGAAACTCCCGGTATCTCCACCGGTGTCTGGAACGAAAGGAAAACACCTTCATGGGCACGGTCTTCAGGACTCATAGCCAAAAGATCCTTACCGTTGAAAGTTACCGTACCGCGTGTCACCTCGTATGCAGGATGTCCCACCAGCACATTGCTCAGTGTACTCTTTCCGGCTCCGTTCTGTCCCATCAGGGCATGCACCTCACCGTCGCGGATCGTGAGGTTGATGCCTTTCAATATCTCTTTGCCATTGATGCTGGCGTGCAGGTCTTTTATCTCTAACATGATATTTAATTTTGAATTTTGAATTCCAATAGCTATCCTACGCTTCCCTCGAGTGAAATAGCTAATAATTTCTGAGCCTCTACGGCAAACTCCATAGGCAGCTTGTTGAGTACCTCCTTTGCATAACCGTTCACAATCAGTCCTACGGCATCTTCCGTAGAGATGCCGCGCTGGTTGCAATAGAATATCTGGTCTTCGCTAATCTTGCTGGTGGTTGCCTCGTGCTCTACAATGGCCGTCTCGTTATGGATATCCATGTAGGGAAACGTATGCGCACCGCACTTATCGCCCAGCAACAAGGAGTCGCACTGGCTATAGTTGCGGGCATTGTCCGCTTTTTGGGCAACGCGCACCAGACCGCGGTAAGAGTTCTCGCTCCGTCCGGCGGAGATACCCTTGCTGACGATAGTGCTACGGGTATTCTTTCCGAGATGAATCATCTTCGTACCGGTATCTGCCTGCTGGTAATTATTGGTTACCGCCACGCTGTAAAACTCTGCCGTGGAGTTATCGCCCGAAAGAATACAGGACGGATATTTCCAGGTAATGGCCGAACCGGTTTCCACCTGCGTCCAGGACAGTTTGCTATTTACCCCTTTGCAGTGTCCGCGTTTCGTTACGAAATTATACACGCCGCCTTTGCCTTCGGCATCACCCGGATACCAGTTCTGGACAGTGCTGTACTTCACTTCCGCACGGTCGTGCACCACAATCTCCACAATGGCGGCATGCAGTTGGTTTTCGTCACGCATCGGCGCCGTACATCCCTCCAGGTAGGAAACGTATGAATCATCATCCGCCACAATCAACGTTCTTTCAAACTGTCCGGTATTGCGGGCATTGATACGGAAGTAAGTGGACAACTCCATCGGACAACGTACCCCTTTCGGGATATAGACGAAAGAACCGTCGGAGAACACCGCAGAGTTCAGTGCCGCAAAGAAGTTGTCGCGATAGCCCACTACCGAGCCCAAGTACTTCTGTACCAAATCAGGATGTTCGCGCACTGCTTCGCTGAACGAACAGAAGATGATGCCTTTCTCCATAAGCGTCTCCTTAAAGGTAGTCTTTACGGATACAGAGTCCATTACGGCATCCACCGCCATACCGCTAAGTGCCATCTGCTCTTCCAGAGGAATGCCCAGTTTATTGAATGTCTTGACCAGCTCCGGGTCTACCTCGTCCATGCTCTTGGGTCCGTCCTTCTTCTTGGTAGGGTCGGCATAGTATGAGATAGCCTGATAGTCTATTTCAGGAATACGGAGATGCGCCCATGCAGGCATCTCCAGCGTCAGCCAATGGCGGTACGCTTTCAGGCGGAACTCCAGCAACCACTCGGGTTCTCCTTTTTTCTCGGAAATCAGCCGCACCACATCTTCATTCAAACCACGCTCGATGATGTCTGTGTGCACGTCGGTCGTAAAACCGTACTTGTACTTCTCCTGAGTGAGTTCCTTTACATATTTATTGGGTTCTTCTTGTTGCATTGTTTCTATAATTATAAAATTACAAGTTACGAATCAAACCACATCTCCATTCACAATCTGTTCCGTAACAGCCTTTGCTGCAGGAAAGAATATTCCGGCAAATGACTTCATGGGATAATATAACACCGATTCTTTCTTTTTTGTTTGACTGAGCAGCGTATTGTCCGAATCTATAAATTCGATAACGCCCACCAGCAAACTCACCAGCAGAAGTGCTTTCAGCGCTCCCAGCCCGGAGCCCAGCCAACGGTTCAGCCAACCGAGCGACACGGCTTCCATCGCCTTCGTCAGCAGCGAAGCTATCAACGCAAAAGCCAGAGGCACCGCTACCCAGATAGCAATGAATGCCAGCACTTGCGCCACTGTCATTGAATCGGTAATCCTGGAAAACACATTCTCGGCAACGGAAGCATACAAAGTCTTTGCCGCCACCAGACCGGCAACCAGTCCCAACAAGGTAGCCAACTGCTTTACAAAACCTTTTATAAAACCTACAAGCGCTCCGGCACCGATTATTACCAAGATTATACTATCTACAACAGCCATAACTATATTAAAAAGGCGCGGATTACGCGGACAAACACGGTTTTTCTTAACCAATCCGTGAAATCCGTGTAATCCGCGCCTGAAGATTTTATATATTGCTTACAGAGTCTGCTTTACCTCCACTTCTTCGTAAGATTCGATGATGTCTCCTACCTTGATGTCGTTGCAGTTTGTCAGGCTGATACCACATTCGAAGTTTGTTCCAACTTCCTTCACATCGTCCTTGAAGCGCTTCAATGCATTGATATTTCCTGTGAAGATAACAATGCCGTCGCGAATCAGACGGGCCTTGTCGCTGCGTTTCACCTTTCCGGTCTTCACCATGGCACCTGCCACAAGACCCACTTTGGTAATGTTGAATACCTCGCGCACCTCGATAGTGGCCGTCACCTGTTCCTTCAAAGTCGGCGCCAGCATACCTTCCATGGCAGCCTTCACCTCTTCAATGGCATCGTAGATGACAGAGTACTTGCGGATGTCCACACCTTCCTGCTCTGCCAGTTTGGCGGCAGCACCCGAAGGACGAACCTGGAATCCGACAATAATCGCATCCGAAGCGGCAGCCAGAGATACATCCGATTCGGAGATAGCGCCGACGCCTTTGTGAATAACGTTTACCTGTACCTGCTCGGTAGACAGCTTAATCAACGAGTCGCTCAACGCTTCAACGGAACCGTCCACGTCACCTTTCACGATGATATTCAGTTCGTGGAAGTCGCCCAATGCCAAACGGCGGCCCACTTCATCCAACGTCAGCATCTTCTGTGTACGCAGACCTTGCTCACGCTGCAACTGTTCGCGCTTGTTGGCAATTTCACGTGCTTCCTGTTCAGTCTCGATTACATGGAATGTATCGCCTGCAGCCGGCGCACCGTTCAAGCCGAGAATCAACGCCGGCTCCGAAGGACCTGCCTCTTTCATGCGCTGGTTACGTTCGTTGAACATGGCTTTCACCTTACCGTAGCTTGTACCTGCAAGTACAATATCGCCCATCTTCAAAGTACCGTTGGATACCAGCACCGTAGCCACATAGCCACGACCCTTATCCAATGAGGACTCGATGATGGAACCGGTAGCACGGCGATTCGGGTTTGCCTTCAAATCCAGCATTTCGGCTTCCAGCAATACTTTCTCCATCAAATCGCTTACGCCAATACCTTTCTTGGCTGAAATATCCTGAGACTGGTACTTACCGCCCCATTCCTCAACGAGGAAGTTCATGGCAGCCAGTTCTTCCTTAATCTTATCGGGATTAGCCGTCGGCTTGTCAATCTTATTGATAGCGAATACGATAGGCACACCGGCAGCCATGGCATGGTTGATAGCTTCTTTGGTCTGCGGCATCACATTGTCATCGGCAGCCACAATGATGATGGCGATATCCGTTGCCTTGGCACCGCGGGCACGCATGGCGGTAAACGCTTCGTGACCCGGAGTATCGAGGAACGTAATCTTGCGTCCGTCTTCCAATGTCACGTGGTAAGCACCGATATGCTGCGTGATACCACCCGCCTCACCGGCAATAACATTTGCCTTACGGATATAGTCGAGCAACGAGGTCTTACCGTGGTCTACGTGACCCATCACCGTTACAATCGGAGCGCGAGGCTCTAAATCTTCCTCGGCATCTTCTTCCTCAACGATTGCCTGGGCCACTTCCGCACTTACATATTCTGTCTTGAAACCGAATTCTTCCGCTACCAGATTGATTGTTTCCGCATCCAGACGCTGGTTAATGGAAACCATCATGCCGATGCTCATACAAGTAGCGATAACCTGCGTAACGGAAATATCCATCATGCTCGCCAGCTCATTGGCAGTCACGAACTCGGTCAGCTTCAATATCTTGCTTTCCGCCATTTCCTGGTCTTCCAGCTCCTGCATACGGCTGGATGCCATGTCACGTTTCTCCTTACGGTATTTCGCACCCTTATTCTTGCCTTTGGAAGTGAGACGTGCCAAAGTTTCCTTTACCTGCTTTGCCACATCCTCTTCACTTACTTCCTGCTTGATTACAGGTTTCTTGAAGCGGTCTTTATTCTTGTTCTTACCGGCTTGTTGGTTATTACCCCCTTGCTGGCCGCCTTTCAGACGATCGTTTCCGCCACGCTGGAAGTTGGATGCATTGTTGATATCCACCTTTTCCTTGTTAATGCGGACGCGTTTTTTCTTGCCGTTGGCATCGTTGCCATCTTTCGTCTTATTATCGTCACGACGAATCTCCTTGATAATGGCTTCTTTCATCAGCTTCTTCTGATCCTGACGCTGCTTTTCTTTTTCTTCACGCTCCTTGCGCTTTTCCTCTTTCGATTTCTTCTTCGGACGTGTAGACTGATTCAGCGCAGCGAGGTCTATTTGTCCGATGACGTTAATCTTCGATACAAACTCAGGCTGATGTATTTTGAATATTTCTTCTTTTTCTTCTTTATTTTCCGAAACAGCTTCTTCGGTTGCAGCGGGAGCAGGCTCCGCGTTAGAAACCGGTACGGGTTCTGCAGCCACCGGCGCAGTTTTTTCTTCTTCTGCCGCCGGAGCAGGTTCAACCACCGGAGCAGGTGTCAGCTCTGGCTGAGGTTCGGGAACGGGTTCCGGTTTCGGAGCCTCAACAACAGGTGCAGGTTCTTCCACCTTTACTTCTTCAACCACCGGCATCTCCGGTTCCACCGCTTCTTCCTCTTTTTCCACAGTATGTTTGCGATTCAGTTTATCCAAATCAATCTTCCCGACAGGCTTAAACTTCGGACGTACATCTTCGGGAACCACAGCCTTTACCACCTCTTCGGTTTTCGGCTTTTCCTGTGCTTCCTTGTCATAACCATCAATAGCCACCGATGCCTTGTTGCGTTCCTTACTCTGACGTTCCTGAATGAAACGCTCCGTTTTCAATTTAAGATCCTTATCTGTACTAAACTCTTTCACAAGCAAGTCGTACTGCTCGTCGGTAATCTTCGTATTGGGATTTGCTTCAATGGCATATCCCTTCTTTTGCAAGAACTCAACTACCGTCGTGATTCCTACATTTAAATCTCTTGTTACTTTATTTAACCTTATCGTCATACTTTAATTTAATGAATAATGGAGAAAGAAGTGGTGGTTAGTGATTAGCGATTAGGGGTTAGCGATTAGTGTTTAGTGATGATTTTATTATACATACCAAAAATCACTTATCACTAACCCCTAATCACTAATTTTCCCCTTCTTCAAACTCCGATTTCAAAATGCGTAATACTTCGTCCACCGTTTCCTCTTCCAGGTCAGTCTTTTCAATCAACATCTCGCGCGGTGCATTCAACACAGCCTTGGCGGTATCAATACCGATAGCCTTGATGGCATCGATTACCCAACCGTCAATCTCATCGCGGAATTCATCCAAGTAGATATCTTCATCCTCTACCGCTTCATCCAATTCGCGGAATACGTCAATGGTGTACTCAGTCAACATACTGGCCAGCTTGATATTCAAACCGCCTTTACCGATAGCCAGCGACACCTCTTCCGGTTTCAGGAAGACTTCCGCCTTGTGCTCTTCCTCGTTCAGACGGATGGAAGATATCTTGGCGGGGCTGAGGGCGCGCTGTATAAACAACTGGATATTCGACGTATAGTTGATAACATCGATATTCTCGTTGCGAAGCTCGCGGACAATACCATGAATACGGCTACCCTTCACACCGACGCAGGCACCTACCGGGTCGATACGGTCATCGTATGACTCAACGGCAATCTTGGCACGCTCACCGGGAATACGGGCAATCTTCTTGATAGTAATCAGTCCGTCATTGATTTCGGGTACTTCCATCTCGAACAGACGTTGCAGGAAAACGGGCGACGTACGACTCAGGATAATCTTCGGATTGTTGTTCTTGTTGTCGACGCGGGCTACCACGGCGCGGGCAGTCTCACCCTTACGGTAGAAGTCGCTCGGAATCTGTTCGGTCTTGGGCAACAGCAGTTCATTGCCTTCGTCATCGAGCAGCAACATTTCCTTTTTCCAAATCTGGTAAACCTCTGCATTGATAATAGTACCCACCTTATCAATGTATTTATTGTAAATACTGTCTTTTTCCAGTTCCAAAATCTTGGAAGCCAATGTCTGGCGCAAGTTCAGAATAGCACGGCGGCCGAACTTCGCAAAGTTCACCTCATCCGTCACTTCCTCTCCCACCTCGTACGAAGCGTCAATCTTCCGGGCTTCGCTCAAAGAAATCTGCAGGTTCGGGTTTTCAAGGTCCTCATCCGCCACAACTTCACGATTACGCCATATTTCGAAGTCACCCTTATCCGGGTTCACAATCACGTCGTAATTCTCATCGGTTCCGAACATCTTTGCAATCACACTGCGGAACGACTCTTCGAGTACGCTCACCATGGTGGTTCTATCAATATTCTTCAGTTCTTTAAATTCCGAAAAGGTATCTATCAAGCTGATAGTTTCTTCTTTCTTGGCCATAGTCTTATTTAAAACTAATTAAGTATTTAGTATATTTTATCTCCTCGTATGTAAAGGTCAGGTCCTCATCCACCATTTTAGGACGCTTGGCTCCCTCCTCTTTCACTTTCTTCTGAACAGTGACGGTAAACTGCCGCTCGTCGGCATCTTTCAACACTCCGCAATGCTTGCGGCCGTCTTTTGCCAATACTTCCACTTCCTTGCCGATGTGGTTGACGTACTGTTGCAACACTTTAAACGGTTGTCCGATACCGGCAGAACCGACTTCCAGTTCGTAATCCTCATCCTCACGATTCAACCGGGACTCTATGTAGCGGCTCAGTTCTACACAATCCTCAATCCAAACACCTTCTTTGTGGTCTATCTCCACCACAATCTTGTCATCCGGGCTGATTATGACTTCCACCAGGAAGTACTCCTTATCTTCCAGCCACTCGTCTACAATCTGACAAACTGTTTTCTTTTCTATCATAGATTAACCATTAGGAACAAAAAAGAGGAGCTCAATCGCCCCTCCACCTTTCATCCGTTTCGGTTGCAAAGATATAAATAATCTGTTCGACTACAAAATAATAGGAGAAAAAAAGAATATTTAGCACTCCTGCCCGAATTTATCTTCCATTCAAAATTAATCACTACATTTGCAGGGTTCTTTAAACTCAATCGTCATGGCACATCACCTGAATACCAACAAACAGTTTATGATAGGCAACGGCATCCTTGCTTTTGCCGTAATATTCGTTGTCGTTATCTTCGTCTACATGAGCATGCGCCTGCAACGGCAGAAAGAGGGCGAACGCCACTTTGCCGAAACCTACAACATCACTTTGGTAAAAGGCTTTGCCGGCGATTCCATCTCCATCCTTCTCAATGACAGCGTGCTGGCAGACCGGCGCATCGGTGAAGAGCCTTTCAATATCGAGGTAAAACGGTTTGCCGAGCAAAGCGCACTGATGATAGTGGACAAGGCAACCGACAGACTTTCTCTGTTTGAGTTGAGCGAAAAAGGCGGTAACTATCGTTTTGAAAAAGACGGCGATGAAGTGAAGCTGTTGGCACAGTAGTCCGTTTCCGTGCCTCTCCCACTATAATCGGCCTGTTTCAAAAGTCTGTCCTATACTTTCTCAGCTCGCTGCGCAGCAGTTGCGCCTTGCCATCCGTCATGCCATCAAGCAACGCCCAAAAGCGCTCGCCATGATTCATTTCACGGGTATGTGCCAACTCGTGCAGCAACACATAGTCTATCAAGTGTTTGGGCAATAGAACAAGGAAATAGGACAGATTGATGTTTCCACGGGCGGAACAACTTCCCCAACGCCCGCTGCTGGAGTTTATTTTCACACTCTTATAAGAAAGATTATGCTGCAACGAGAGTGCATAAAGCCGAGGCGGAAGAATAATCTTGGCATTACGCCGCAAGGCTTCCTCAATCACTTTACGCAGCCAAGCCTGCAACTCCTTATTTGAGAAGTCTGCATCCGGCGGACAGATAATCTGCATTTCCCCCAGTTCCGAGCGCGAAAAGAAGCGGTCGCGTTCTCCGCCGACCAAACTCAACTTGAAGAATTCCGTATCAATCCGATAGTCCAAATCAATCAGCGGACGGCTTTGCTGCTGTCGGGCGGCCCTCAGCCGGGGACGCAGTTGCTCCACAGCATTCTTTACTTCTCCGATGGTTGTACCCGGCGGAACAGTTACATGAATGGCATCCTCACGCGTACGAAAGGTCAGACGCCGGGCACGGACATTCACCCGTACCAACAAACGTCCCAACTCCTTATCCTCTAAAACATGCTCCGTTGCCATCTGTTCTTTCCTCCTTGAAATAAGGACAAAAGAACGAAGAATCGTCCGAAAAAGCAAACGCTTGTCTACCAAAAACGAACAATGTGTTCAAAAGCGGACACCGCATTTCCTCCATTACATCCTAATAAACAAAGATTTATGCTTATGGCATAGGATTTGAATAAGAACCGGCAGCAAGAAGTTCCCGGTAAAAAGTCATAATCCCCTGCAACTTTTTGAGAAAAGACTACGTCTAACAAACAAGAACACTTAAAATACATTGAACATGAAAACATTAACAGCAATCATCGTATCAGGCATCTTCGCATTAAGCGCAACAGCCTGCACGTGCAACTCCGGTCTGTTTGGCGGAAAAACAGTCAAAGCCAGCAGGAACTATGTAACCAAGAATATCAAAGTAGACAACTTCACCGGTCTGAACCTGGCAGGCAGCCCGAATGTTACTTACACCCAAAAGGCGGGAAAACCCGAAGTGGAAGTGTACACTTCCGACAATATCGTAGACCTTCTGGACATCAATGTAGTTAACAACACCTTGAATATCAAGTTCAAGAAAGGTGTCAGCGTATCTTACAACAAGCTGGAGATACGCGTCTCCTCCGAGACACTCAACAACATCTCCGTTGCCGGCTCCGGTAATGTAGAGTTAGCCAACGGACTGAAAACAGACCACCTGAAAGTATCCGTAGCAGGTTCGGGAGACATCGACGCGGACAACATAACCTGCACCGGCAATCTTAACGTATCCGTGGCAGGGTCGGGCGACATAGAAGGCAGCAACATCACTTGCGCCAATCTCACGGCATCCATAGCCGGTTCCGGAGATTTGAAGCTTGACAACGTATCGGCCGCCGGCACCGAAGCCTCCGTCTCAGGATCGGGCACGGCAATATTGACGGGAACTTCCCAGGAAGCCGATTACCGTGTAGCGGGTTCGGGCGACCTATTTGCATCCGGTCTGCAGGCAAAACGCGTATCGGCAAGCGTATCCGGTTCGGGAGACATCAAATGCCATGCCACCGACTTCCTGAAAGCACGTACCAGCGGCAGCGGAAACATCGGTTATAAGGGCAACCCGGAACTGGACTTCCCCAAGAAGGGATTATACAAGCTTTGATTCTACATACACTGCAGGGGGGGGGGGGCAACTTTCCGCTCCCCCAACAACAATAAAAGGGACGCTGCATCACGCGGCGTCCCATTTATCTTAGTTAGTTTCTATAAAATTTTGAGAGAATTGAAACTTCACAGCCTCTGTTTTTGTTTTAATAAAAGCACACTAACTATATTATATTTAAAGCAAATGAAAATGTTATTTTAAAAGCAAATGAAAATATCTACTGTCTGTTTTCCTTCTCCTTGCTTACACGGTGCAGACTATCCAATATCTGCTTCTCGTGCGTTGCGGCCCTATCCCCCGAAAGGGCGACCGACGGAGCGGAAATTTGCTTGCCGATAGTATCGGCGGCAGCCACCTCTCTTACATCGGCAAAGAACGAATGTTGCATCACATTGCCCAATGAAAGCACCACTGCCACTGCGGCTGCGGCTTTAAACAACGGCATGAAGCGCGCCGTCAATGTCATGCGCCTGGCCTTCACAACCGGAGCTTCAATCTCGGCAAGCACCCGTGCATCGAAATCCGCACCCAGATGCTCTTCCTGCTGAAGTTGCTGATATACAAACAAATCCTTATAACGCGACAAGTGTTCGGGAACGTCCTCTTCTGTAAAGAAAGTACGCAACTGCGCTTCTTCCTCAAGCGAAGTCTCACACTGCCAATAACGTTCTAAAAGTTGTTCTATATATTTAAAGTCCATAACCTTCTATATCAATAAACCGTTGTTTAACCTTTTGCCTTGCCCTGAAGAGGTTCACTTTCACCTGTTCCTCTGTCAGACTCAGGACAACCGCAATCTCCTTGTAGCTCTTACCTTCCATATCCCTCAGCTGCATAATCAGCCGCTGCTTTTCGGGAAGTTCGTTTATCAGGCGGTGTATCAGAGCCATTCGTTCTTTATTCACCAGCCTTTCGTAAGGGCCCGATGCTTCGGAAGCCTCTTCCATATCGGGGGTAAGTTCCACCGCTCGGGCGTCTTTCCTTTCGCTGCGGTCTATCGCCAGATTCCTTGCCACTGTCAGGCAATAGGCTTCGACAGAACCGAACTGCGTCCACTCGTCGCGCTTGTTCCATACCCTAATCAGCGTTTCCTGCACAACATCTTCCGCTTCCGCCCGGTCAGATGTAATCCTCAGGGCCAACCGAAAGAGCTTGTCTTTCAGAGGGAGAATGTCATTACGAAAACTGATTTCCTGCATCTCTAATTAATTGACGGTTCAGCAAACGGAAAGTTACAGTCTGCCACCACTTTTTTTTGATTTATTTTTTGATACGGGTTCCGCCATCACTGTTTATGGCTGAGGCTAAGGTGATTACAACTTCCGTGACTCCGGCATTCAAAGCCTCGAAAGAATTCTCCAGCTTGGGAATCATGCCGCCCTGGATAACCCCTTCGGCAACATACTGCTTAAATTCTTCCGGAGTAATCCGGGAAATCACGCTGTCGTCGTCATTCTCGTCGCGCAGCACACCTTTTTTCTCGAAGCAATATACCAGCGTCACGTCAAACTGTCCGGACAAGGCTTTAGCCGTTTCTCCGGCAATCGTATCGGCATTCGTATTCAGCATGTGTCCCTCGCCGTCGTGTGTCAGCGGGGCCATTACCGGAACAACGCCTTTATGGATGAGTTCGCTCAGGAACGCTCCGTTCACCTGCTTCACATCGCCCACGAAACCATAGTCCACATCCTTTACCGGACGCTTCGCGGAACGGATCACGTCCATGTCCGCACCCGTCAGGCCGAGCGCATTCACGCCTCGTGCCTGCAAACCGGCCACTATGTTCTTGTTCACCAGTCCGCCATACACCATTGTCACCACCTTCAAAGTCTCGGCATCGGTGATGCGGCGTCCATTCACCATTTTGCTTTCAATGCCCAACAGGGCTGCGATTTTCGTTGCCGAACGTCCGCCGCCGTGCACCAGGACTTTATATCCTTCGATGGCGGCAAAGTCATCCAACAACTTGCAGAGGGTGGCTTCCTCTTCCACGATTTTGCCACCCACCTTGATTACAGTCAGTTTCTCTCTCATTATTCCAAATATGTGTATCCGTACAAACCGGAACGGTAATTAGACAAAAATTCCTTGCCTTCTTCCAGGGAGATGCGTCCTTCCTTTACCGACTGGCTCACCCAGGTCTCCAAAGTACGCACCAGCTTCTTCGGACTGTACTGCACGTAATCCAGCACTTCCGCCACCGTCTCACCGTCGATAACCTGCTCTATCGTATACCCCTTATCGCTCACGGATACGTGCACCGCATTCGTATCGCCGAACAGATTGTGCATATCGCCGAGAATTTCCTGATAGGCGCCCACCAGGAACACACCCACATAATAGGGTTCCTTACTCTTCAAGGAATGTACCGGCAAGTAATGGGACACGTTCTTGGTAGAGATAAAGTTGGCAATCTTACCGTCCGAATCGCAGGTAATGTCCTGCAGGGTAGCCGTCCGGTCCGGCCGTTCGTCCAGACGCTGGATAGGCATGATGGGGAATATCTGGTCTATCGCCCAGGAGTCCGGCAGGGACTGGAAGAGCGAGAAGTTACAGAAATACTTATCCGCCAGCAGTTTGGGGAGACCGCGGAATTCATCGGGCGCATGCTTCAGTCCGCCGGCTATCTGGTTCACTTCGCGCATGATAGACCAATACAGACGCTCAATCTTGGCACGGGTCTGCAGGTCTACGATGCCGTGGCTGAACAAATCGAGTGCCTCTTCGCGTATCTGCTGCGCATCGTGCCAGGCTTCCAGCATCCTGTTCTGGTTCAGTGTATCCCAAATGCCGTAAAGCTCCCGCAAGAGTTCGTGGTCGTTTTCGGTCACCTCTTCATCGTCGTCCCATTCGGGCAGATTGGTGGTTTCCAGCACCTCGAATATAAGTACGGAATGATGCGCCGTCAAAGCGCGTCCGCTCTCCGTAATGATATTGGGATGGGGAATGCCGTTCTTGTCGCTGGCATCCACCAGAGTAGAAATGGAGTCGTTCACATACTCCTGGATGGAATAATTCACGCTGCCCTCGCTGTTGGATGAGCGCGTTCCGTCATAATCCACTCCCAGGCCGCCGCCGATATCCACGAATTCCACATTGAATCCCATGTTGTGCAACTGCACATAGAACTGCGACGCTTCACGCAGAGCGGTTTTGATGCGACGTATTTTCGTTACCTGGCTTCCGATGTGGAAATGTATCAGTTTCAGGCAATCCTGCATACCTTTGCCTGCCATGAAGTCGAGCGCTTCGAGCAATTCGCTGGACGACAGTCCGAACTTGCTTGCATCGCCGCCCGAATCTTCCCACTTGCCGCTTCCCGACGAAGCCAGCTTGATACGTATGCCGATATTGGGCTTTACATTCAACTGTTTCGCCATTTTGGCTATCAGCTTCAGCTCATTCATTTTCTCTACTACGAGAAAGATGCGTTTTCCCATCTTCTGCGCCAGCAAAGCAAGCTCTATGTAACTCTCATCCTTGTATCCGTTGCAGATAATCAGCGAGTCGGAGTCCATATTGATGGCAATCACCGCATGCAGTTCGGGTTTGGAGCCTGCTTCCAGTCCGAGATTGAATTTCTTGCCGTGGCTGATAATCTCCTCGACCACCGGACGCATCTGATTCACCTTAATGGGATAGATAATAAAATTCTCCGCCTTGTAGCCGTACTCTTCCGCCGCTTGTCTGAAACAACAGGAAATCTTCTCAATCCGGTTGTCAAGAATGTCGGGAAAGCGCACCAGCATGGGCGCCGTCACGTCACGCAGTTGCAATTCGTCGACCAGGTCTTTCAAATCGACGCCGACGCCGTCTTTACGCGGTGTTACTACAACATGACCTTTGTCATTGATACCAAAGTACGAAGTGCCCCAACCTGTAATGTTGTACAGCTCTTCCGAATCTTCAATACGCCATTTTCTCATTTCTTGTTACTCTGCTGTTTTAGTAGTTTATTTATAAAAAAGGGGTACAAAAATACATATAAATCTGGAACATCTTGCCTTTTAGGGCGAAAAACACACATTTACAAGAGATTAAACGCCCAGCAGGCTACGCAACTGCTGCACGGACCCGGCAATCTGCCGTCTGCTTTCCAGATGTCCTGCATCGAAACGGTAGCGGGCTTGCACATAGAAAGGGGCGCGTTTCTCCAATGCGTCCGCAATAAAGGCGCGCAGCTCCTCGTCCGCCTTTCCCTGCAGGATGGGACGCTGATGGGTTGCCACCCGCAAACGGTTGAACAGTATATCGGGATGTACATCCAGGAACACGGTTTGCCCGTGTCCGTTCATGTAGTCCATATTGTCGAAGAAACAGGGCGTGCCGCCGCCGGTCGAGATAATGACATCCTCAAACTCGGACACCTCGTGCAGCATATTCCGCTCCAATTCACGAAAAGAGGCCTCTCCCCGCTCGACGAACAGTTCACGGATGGATTTGTGAAAACGTTCTTCGATGTACCAGTCCAAATCAATGAAAGGTACATTCAGTTCGCGGGCAAAAGCCTTTCCCAAAGTTGTTTTACCGGCTCCCATGTAACCGGTCAGAAAGATACGTATCATAGTTGCTTACCGTTTGTGTACAAAGATAAGCAATTCTACAGTGAGACTACCTCACAATCAGCGGAAAATTTTAATCCGCCCGCTCAACTCCCCGAACTCCTTTTCGCCGGGCTCGGCAGTGGGCGTGCCAAAAGGCATTTCGGCTATCAGCATCCAGCTCTCCGGCAAATCCCAGGTACGGCGCACTTCATCGTCAATCAGCGGATTGTAATGCTGCAAGGAAGCCCCCAGGCCTGCATCTTCCAGCATGGTCCAGATAGCCAGCTGGTGCATGGCCGATGTATGCTGCGACCACGTCGGGAAGTTTTCGCTGTAAGAGGGAAACGCATCCTGCAATTTCTTTACAACCGTCGTGTCCTCAAAATAAAGCACAGTGCCATGCCCGGCAGCAAAGCAGCCGTCAATCTTGGCTTCCGTCTTTGCAAAAGCCTCAGGCGAAATGCGCTGCTTCAACGTATTTTTTACAATATCCCATAGTTTCTTATGCTCGTCGCCCAGCAGCAGGACGATTCTTGTTGACTGCGAATTAAAGGCCGACGGCACGTTCTTCACCGCCGTACGGATAATATGCACCACTTCCTCATCCAAAACAGGAGAGTCGCTACCTATGGAATAATAACTGCGCCGGTGTTCCAACGCTTCTGCAAATGTTCTCTTCATATCTTTTTATTTTATTGTCTGTTCTTATTAAGAATAAATGAGTTATATAAAATTACAAACTCAAGGAATTGGACCGATACTCTTTTTTTACTTCCCACTTCTCCTCAATTTAAAAGAACAAGCGAACGGAGCCGATTGTTCGCATTTGTGAAATATATTCGTACCTTTGCCGCAGTTATGAAAAAAGAGAAATTCTACGTTGTATGGGCAGGCGTCACTCCGGGCATTTATACATCCTGGACCGAGTGCCAGCTACAGACCAAAGGCTATGAGGGGGCAAAGTTCAAATCGTTCGACACCCGCGAGGAAGCAGAGCAGGCCTTTGCCGCTTCACCCTACGATTACATCAAGCGCAATACATCCGCAGGCAGCACGCCATCCAAGCCGTCTCAAAATGCAGACGCTCCCTACCCCACCGCCGTCCTTGAAAACAGCCTTGCCGTAGATGCAGCATGCAGCGGAAATCCCGGAGCAATGGAGTACCGGGGGGTACACGTTGCCAGCCGCCAGCAGGTTTTCCACTACGGTCCCGTGTACGGCACCAACAACATCGGAGAGTTTCTTGCCATCGTGCACGGCCTTGCCCTGCTGAAGCAAAAGGGCTTTGACATGCCTATTTACAGCGACAGCGTTAATGCCATCGGTTGGGTAAAACAGAAGAAATGCAAGACCAAGCTACCCCGCGACTCCAAAACCGAACAACTTTTCCTGCTGATAGAGCGCGCCGAGAAATGGCTGCGTGAAAACACCTACTCCACCCCTATCCTGAAATGGGAAACCAGGCAGTGGGGAGAAATACCCGCGGACTTCGGAAGAAAATAGCAGGGTGGAACACCCATATCCCCATGACAAAACCCTCGCATACACGGGGGATAATGCCGTTACGCCACTACAAAAACAGCCTTATCCTTCTACTGAAACTTCGTCCCGCAATTGCGGGCCCGACAGCCCGCATACGGCAACCGTACGGCCCGCAGCCGGCAACCGGGGAGCCCGCAGTTGGAAAACGAGGTTTTGCATCAGGCTTTCCTATATTATACATGCGCCAAAACGACAAAACCAACGGGCAACAGTCACATTAAAACGCAGAGATTGGGATGCTCCGCCCCTGAAAACAGAGGATTTTAACCGCTGTTAACACGTTCTGCATCATGCGCGTTTTGTAGCTGTATATAAGCATTTTACAACAGAAAAGAAGGGTAAAAATGACGACAGAGGGTGACGACCAACAATTTGTCATCACGCTCGTCACCGTTGTCAACAGTTCCTCTATCCCTTTCCGAGAAAGGGATAGAGCGCTACAGGTGATGAGTGACGAGAAAAAACGAAAAACAACACAGAGGGGGTATTATCCCAAAGATTGCATATCATTCAGCTTTTTATAGTAGCCGTCTTTGGCAAGAAGCTCCTCGTGCCTGCCGCGTTCTACGATTTCGCCCTCGTAGAGCACGCAGATTTCATCCGCATTCCTGATTGTGGAAAGACGGTGCGCAATGGCAATCGTGGTGCGGGTTTTCATCAACCGCTCCAAAGCTTCCTGTACCAGACGTTCCGACTCCGTATCGAGTGCGGAGGTGGCCTCATCCAGAATCAGTATGGGAGGATTCTTGAGAATGGCGCGGGCAATGCTGATGCGCTGACGCTGCCCGCCGGAAAGCTTGCCGCCACGGTCGCCGATATTGGTATCGTAACCTTTCTCGGTGTCCATAATGAAATCGTGGGCATTGGCTATCTTGGCAGCTTCCACAACCTGCTCCATGGTGGCATTCTCTACGCCGAAAGCAATGTTATTGAAGAAAGTGTCATTAAAGAGAATGGCTTCCTGATTGACGTTTCCTATCAGACCGCGCAAATCGGCGATGCGCGCATCCTTGATATCAAGACCGTCTATCAGTATCTTGCCCGATTGTACATCGTGGTAGCGGGGCAGCAAATCCACCAACGTGGATTTTCCGGAACCGGATTGCCCTACCAGTGCGATAGTCTTGCCTTTGGGTACGGTGAGATTGATATGCTTCAATACCTGGCGGGAACCGTCGTAGCTGAAGCTGATGTCCTTGAACTCCACCTTGTCATTGAGCGAAGAAAGCGGTTTCGGCAAGGCAGGTTCTTTAATGGGATTCTCCGCAAAGAGTATCTTGTCGATACGCTCCATGGAGGCAAGTCCTTTGGGAATGTTGTATCCGGCTTTGGAGAATTCCTTCAACGGGTTGATAACGCTGTACAGTATCACCAAGTAGTAAATGAACGAGGGGGCGTCTATAGTAGCGCTGTTGCTCAGAATCAACGTGCCGCCGAACCACAGCACGATAACGATGACGCATGTACCCAGAAACTCGCTCATGGGATGCGCCAATGCCTGGCGGGTGGCTACCCGGTTGATAGCATCGCGATATTCGTTGCTGCACTTATTGAAACGCTCCATCATCTTGTTTTCGGCAATGAAGGCTTTGATGATACGTAACCCGCCCAGGGTTTCTTCCAGTTGCGACATGGTGTCGCTCCACTTTGCCTGCGCATCCAGCGACTGCCGTTTCAGTTTCTTGCCTACCGTGCCCATTACCCAGCCCATGCCCGGAAGCACCAGCAGCGTGAACAGTGTCAGCTGCCAGCTGATGGCTATCAATGTGCCGAAATAGGCTATAATCAGTATCGGGTTCTTTATCAGCATATCCAGCGAACTGGTAACGGATGTCTCCACCTCGGTAACGTCGCCGCTCATGCGGGCTATGATATCGCCTTTCCGTTCCTCGGAAAAGAAACTCAGCGGCAGGTGCAACACCTTATTATATACTTGCGCACGGATGTCGCGCACCACGCCCGTGCGGAGAGGAATCATCACGGCGGAAGAGGCGAAATAGGAGAATGCTTTCAGCAGGGTCATCACCGCCAGGAAGACGCCTAAAATCAGCAATGTCAATGAGCCGCCCTGCGAGGCTATCATCTCGGTGACGTAATAATAGAAATTGTTGACCGCTATGTCTTTCATGTTGATTCCTGCCGCATCCCAGGGAATGAACTCGTAGGTCTTGGTATCCATCTTGAAAAGTATCTGAAGGATAGGGATAATCAGGGCGAAAGAGAATATGTTCAGAATTGCCGATAGCAGGTTCAGGAACAATGCCCATATCAGATATTTCTTGTAAGGCGGAACAAAACGCCGCAGGAGTCGGAAGAATTCTTTCATTCGGTCAAACAGTTAATTCATTACGTTCGTATCGGGCGCAAAGATAGCACAAAGCAGGGGGAGAATAAAACGAACAGGTTCTTTTTTGCGCGCCGGGCGGATAAAAACCAGCCGATTGCATGTGAAACGACTGTTTTTATCAAAACGCGGCACAATAACCGGTACTTTTTCTGCAATCCCGATAATAATTGTGTAGCTTTGTAGCTGGATAAAAACAACGCTAAAGGAAAATGAAACCATACGATTACCTGATTGTAGGCAGCGGCCTGTTCGGAGCCGTGTTTGCCCATGAGGCTCATAAAGCCGGAAAGAGATGTCTGGTGATAGAGAAACGTCCACACACCGGCGGCAATATCTACTGCGAAGAAGTAGACGGCATCAACGTGCATAAATACGGTGCGCATATTTTTCATACAGACAACAGGGAAGTATGGAATTATGTGAACCGGCTTGTAGAGTTCAACAGATACACCAACTCTCCGATTGCCAATTATAAAGGAAAGCTGTATAACCTGCCTTTTAATATGAACACTTTCTACCAATTGTGGGGAGTACGTACTCCGGCAGAGGCCCGGGCAAAGATACAGGAGCAGTGCAGGGAATACGAGCATATAACCCACCCGCAAAACCTGGAAGAACAGGCACTGAAACTTTGCGGAGAGGACATCTACCGGCAACTGATAAAAGGATACACGGAGAAACAGTGGGGACGCCCGGCAACAGAGCTTCCGGCATTTATCATCCGGCGCATTCCGTTCCGGTTTATCTTCGACAACAACTACTTCAACGACCCGTACCAGGGCATTCCCATGGGAGGATATAACCGTTTAACCGGTGCCTTGCTGGAGAACATCGAGGTGCGCACCGAAACCGATTACATGGCGCACCGCAAAGAGCTGGACGCTTTGGCGGAGAAGGTGCTCTACACCGGCTGCATAGACGAATACTTCGATTATGCATGCGGACACCTGGAATATCGCAGCCTGCGATTCGAACACAGGCACCTCACGGATATAGAAGACTTTCAAGGCAATGCAGTCGTGAACTATACCGACCGCGAAACTCCTTATACCCGTGTCATCGAACACAAGCACTTTGAGTTCGGCAAACAACATTCTACCGTCATCACCTATGAATATCCCGATGATTTTGAACAGGGGAAAGAGCCTTATTATCCGGTAAATGACGAAAAAAACAACCTGATTTTCAAGCAGTATCAAGAACTGGCACAGCAACAGGAAAGAGTGCTTTTCGGCGGCAGACTGGCGCAATATACGTATGCAGACATGGACGATACAGTGGCAGCGGCATTAAAGCTGTGGAAAAAAGAGAGCTTATGATTCCGCCTTACTTACCCGCACTTGCGAGAAATTGCCAAAGCCTCCAGTGCGGATAACGCCAGAATGTATAACGGGTAGCATGGATATCTGCAAGCAGCTCTTTCACAAAAGCAGAAGTCCGCAGCTCTTCAACCGTATTGTCTTTTTGCGCACACCGCAGAATGCGGCGCAGCATCCTCAGCCTGCGGTAAATCATTACAGGCATATAGCGGGCATGTTCTTCTTCGGGAATAGACAACAGCCTCTCCTTATGGAAAACGTACTCGTAATCAGCCGTAAGTTTGAATACATGCGTTATATTCCCGCCATGTTGTATATAGTTATAGACACTGTTTCCGCCAACCAGACGTACCGGCTTGGATGACGCAAATGCCAACCGCAGGTTCATAAGCATGTCTTCTCCCATCACAATCTCCCGGGGTGTACGTAGCGTGTACTCATCAAACAACGTGCGCCTGAACAGCTTTCCGCACGTAGCCGAAATGTTGTACCTGCCCTTGATTAAAAGCTTACGGTAACAAGCCGGCGAAAGCCTGTTTACCCCCCACAAGCGCTTTTTCCTGCAAAAACCGACTACAATATCCGTATCTTCCGACGTTGCCTGAAACAAACGCTGCAAAGCGTCGGCAGGCATGGTATCATCAGAGTCGACAAAGACTACCCATTCTCCTGTTGCCAGCTCCACCCCTTTTTGACGCGCATAGGCTGCTCCGCCATTTTGCACATGCAATACTCTGATGCGAGTATCCTTTTCCGCCAGTTCGTCGCACAGAAGCCCGGTGCCATCCGTACTTCCGTCATCGACCAGACATATCTCGAAATCTTCAAAAGACTGTGCAAGCAAACTTTTTATGCATACAGTCAGGAAATTTTTCCGATTATAAACAGGTATTACAATAGAAACTTTTACCATCTCACTTAATCAGTTATCAAACAGCTTCATAGGATACGTCCCGGGCAGCGGGCTGCTACTTGCCGAGGTTCACATATTTGGGTTTTCTAAGCCCCAACAAATAAGGCACGCACTTAATGTACCTTTTTAAACGCTCTTTTACAGAAGAAAGCGGCCGTTTCCCTTTCCAGGGCGTCATATCCAGGTATTTATAGTATTCATTCCTCAACGGATGCATACTGTCATAATTCCAGGGCTTCTTGTTGGTATAATGCAGAATGACAGGATGCAGCAGTCCTTCACGGAAAGCCTGCCAATCGGCTACCCGCTTGTCAATGCCGTAGCGATAAAAGCCATCCTGCATGTTCCACTTCAAAGGAACAAAGACCTTGTCCTTGCATAGGACGACATTCAGCAAATCCTGGTCATTAAACTGGATGCGCTCCGGATAAGTCTCGAAATACCGCACACACTGCACATCGACCTTATGTTTCCGCCAGTAATCAAGATTAATCAGCAGCACCCCCGCATTGAAATACGAGCAGGACTTATCATAGTGCAAGCGTTCGTAACGCTCATCCTCATCCTTGCCGATATCTTCGACACAAGCCGCACCGCACCCGGACAAATCCGTGTTCCAGAATTCGGAAATATCTCCCAATATTACAATATCGCAGTCCAGGTAAAGTACTTTCTCCAAACTCTCGGGCAGAATAGATGAAAACATGCAACGGTAATAAGTTGCCATGGAAATCCGCTTGCCGAACTTTTTTATGGAAAAGCATTGCAACAGATCTTTCGGAGGATAGTAAAAGCAGACTTCATTGCCATAAGGAGCAGCCAGGTTGCGTAGAATAGCCTGATCCGCTTCCGAAAGGTACGGAGCTACAATATGCACACAAATATCGGCACGCTTATTATTCTCAAACAGAGAAACCAGCGTAACAGCACAGTGCTGTATAAAATTAGCATCAATATTACAAGCAATATGTATCATACAATGGTGTTAACAATTTGACGTTTGTTTGGTTACCTGAAAATATTTATCCATTACAAGCAATGAAATCAGCCGTTCGCGTCCGGCATCGAAAAATTGGGAAACATATTCGTGGGCATGCTCGACAATCTGTTCCGCCTCTGCCGGATGAGCGATGTAATAGTTTAGTTTCTCCTCCAAATCGGAAAGGTCATCCTTAATCTCTATATAGTGATAATCGGGAATCAGCTTTCCCTCCATAAACCAGGTTTCACAGGTAGGACGCGTCATTACGGCAATGGAGTTGGACGACATTACCCATTTCAGGTTGGAGGCGACATCGTTACCCTCGAGCGCCATGATAAATTTATAATCAAGATGCTCACGGATTGTTTTCTTGGGAGTCATCCACTCCTCAGGATAACCTTCGTTCCTGCCCACCACGCCGCAATCGCAAATGGATGAGCCAAAATATTTTTGAAGGAACTTCTCACGAATGCGGCTAAGGCGAATCTTTCCGCGAAATATAGCCTGATTGCGTTTTTGTGAAAAAGGCACAGGATCGTTCAGAAATATAAAATGACGCAGTTTGTCCAGTTTAAGCACAACCGAATACGCATTGTCCTCCTTCAGCAGCCGGCTCTTTACAATCGAAGGGTATTCGGGAGTAAAATATACGTCACCGGGAATATAGCTGATGCGCAGTTGGCGGTCAAACCAACGGGCCACATCCTGCAAATCAAAATAATATGCCTTGTGAAACGTAGACGGACGGAAATTCTTTATCTTGTCCAGATAGACATAATAGCTATGCTTATGCTCATGCAATATTGTATCGGGCAGGTCTACCGGATACTGCATCTTATTATAATAATTCACCCTTTCATAAATGTAATCCTTATCAGGCCGCGCCTCCACTTGTGCCAAACAGCTCTTTCTCCGGATTCTGAAAAAGCAATCGGGTATGCACCGCTTCAAATATCCCTTTAAAAAGAAGAATACCTTCGGGGGCTTGCCGCTACGAAGCTTATACAACAGACTATCACTCATCTAATACCGTTTTATGGTCAAAAGAAATGTTTTTTAAACGTTCGTTTAAAAAACACAAAGATAAAAGTTATTTCCTATCTAAAAAATATTGTGACTCGTTTTTTTCGCATTTACGGATAAAAATGTATCAATCTGAGGATACGCACATATAACACAGTTATAAATATATACAAATAGAAACAATTTAAAATCGTTTGAAAAGATGTTTTTTAAACGAACGTTTAAAAAACATTTTCCTCAAAAACAGAGATATGAGATTTATTAAAATGACCGGCGGACTGGGCAATCAAATGTTTATCTACGCCTTCTATATGCGGATGAAAAAACATTACATCAATACCCGGATTGATTTATCCGATATGGTGCACTACAAAGCCCATAACGGCTATGAGATGCATCGGGTTTTCAATCTTCCCCCAATAGAATTCCGTATCAACCAACCCTTAAAAAAGATTATTGAATTTCTATTTTTCAAGAAAATCTATGAACGCAAGCAAGTCCCGTCAAGTCTTGTTCCATATGACAAAAAGTATTTCTGGCCTCTATTATATTTCAAGGGTTTCTATCAGTCGGAACGTTTTTTTGCCGACATGGCAGACGATATACGCAAGGCTTTTACATTCAATCCGCGCCTGTCCAACAGGAAAACAAAGGAAATGTCCGAACAGATAGACCATGATGAAAACGCGGTTTCCATACATGTACGCCGGGGAGATTACCTGGAACCCAAATATTGGAAAACAACCGGCTGTGTATGCCAACTGCCTTATTACCTCAACGCCATAGCCGAAATGAACAAACGGATAAGCCAGCCCTCCTACTATGTTTTCTCGGACGACATTGCCTGGGTGAAAGAAAACCTGCCGTTGCCAAAAGCCTTCTTTATCGACTGGAACAAAGGTGCAGAAAGCTGGCAGGATATGATGCTGATGAGCCGCTGCCGCCACCACATTATCTGTAACAGTACGTTCAGCTGGTGGGGAGCATGGCTGAACCCGCGGGAAAATAAAACCGTCATCATGCCCGAACGCTGGTTCCGGCATTGCGAAACACCGGACATCTGTCCCGACAAATGGATAAAAGTACCGATTAATCAACCTGACAGCATACAATAAATTATGAAAATTGGTATTCTTTATGTGGGTATCGGAAAATATATCCGACTTTGGGATAAGTTCTATTCCAGTTGCGAATCGATGTTTCTTCCTCAATATGAAAAGAAATACTTCATATTCACCGATTATCCGTTAAAAAGCAGCACTAATGTACAAGTTTCGTTCCAGGAAGATTTGGGCTGGCCCCAAAATGTCCTGTTCCGCTACCAAATGTTCCTAAGGCACAAAGAAGAACTCAAACATTTTGATTATCTGTTCTTTTTCAATGGCAATACAGAGTTTCTGCAAATAATAACCCCCGAAGAATTTTTACCGACCGAGAAAGAGGCATTGACCGGTTTGGAATGGCACACCTATAGAAACAAACCATTGCAAAAATATCATTATGAGCGAAGAAAAAATTCACAAGCATACATACCATACAACAGCGGCGAGCACTATTATCAAGGCGGACTAATCGGCGGTGAGAGCAAGGCCTATATCGAACTGTTAGAGCAATGCAGCCTTATGACGGAAACCGACTTAAAAAGAAACATCACAGCACGCTGGCATGATGAATCTTACCTGAACAAATATCTGCTGGATAAGCAAATTAAAATTCTGAGTACAGAATATGGCCGCCCACAAGAATGGACGGTTCCCCCAACTCCCAAAATAATATTCCGGGATAAGAACACCATCCTGGGAGCATCCTATATCTGTTCCTTAAAAAAAAGGAACCGCCTGAAACTTATTAGCAAAGCCATTCGGAATATTCTAAACAAGCTACTGAAACGATGAAAGAATTAAGGTTATTCTTGAGAAAAATAGATCAAAAAGTTATATCTAAAGGCAAACATTATCTGCTTACCCTCATTATACTTTACAGATATAAGACAAATGAGGTTCTTGACCATTATAAGGAACAAACACCCCAAAAGGAAGAACCTATCGGTGCAACATCTCCAATATGGGTGTGCTGGTGGCAAGGAGAAAAGAAGATGCCCGACATAGTAAAAGTATGCTATTCCTCCATATGCCGGCATGCAGACAACCACCCCGTAATCCTAATAACAGAGAAAAATTTTCAGGAATATGCAACAATGCCCGACTTTATCATGCAGAGATTGTACAAACGCGAAATGACAATCACGCATTTTTCCGACTTGCTAAGAATGAATTTATTAAAACGGCATGGTGGCATATGGCTGGATAGCACAATATTGCTCACAAAAGATATAGATTCGATAATCAACACGAGCCTGCCATACTACAGCCATCATCACATCCCCAATAACTGCAACGTAGTAAAAGGTAAATGGACCGGTTTCTTTCTTGCTTGCGGTAAAGGCAATATTCTCCCCTCTTTCATCCTGGATGCTTTCTACAATTATTGGAAAAACAACAACCGGATTGTAACTTATCTTTTTATCGATTACCTCTTTGCCTTAGCATACAAACATATTCCTGCCGTATCGAAAATGGTGAATAATATTCCGGTACAGCCCATGAGTAATCTTTCTAAATGCTTAAACCAGGAATATGATAAAAAAGCAATGGAAACGTTTTATACCAAATACCATTTCCACAAGCTGACTTACAAGAAAGCATTTGCCATGCAAACCCGCAACGGGAGAAAGACAATCTATGCCCATCTCCTGACCGATAAGGCATTCTGACAACCGGTCAATCAGTCTATTTTCCCCAGCCTTTCGTGTATCCCGTCGCAATAAGCTTTCCACAGTTTAGGGATATCACTCCATCGGTAAGCATCGGTAAACGGACAAGTGACAAGCGCCGTCAAAATATAGCCCGCCACTCCATTAAAACCACGAAGATACCTTACTGCCCAATTACGTCCATAATGATGACTCAAATAAGTGGAATTACGTACCTGATAGAAACGTTTCCACTTTTTCTTCTTACTCCGTTCGCTCCAACTGTCATTCGAGAAAAACTTCTCCTTATCCATCAGCGCATCAGGAACATACAATATTCTGAATCCCGCCTGTACCGTACGGAGACAATAGTCCGTATCATCACAAAAGATAAACAGATCCTTATTGGGATAGCCAATCTTCCCAACAACCTCACGCCGGATAAACGGTCCCTCAAAAGCCGCTCCTTGTATCTCCACAGGCCCTGTTACAGTCTGTTTCGCCAGCTTCCCGGTGTACATGGAAGCAAAAGGATTCGTCAAGTTATACCCTTGAAACTCATGCGTGAAAAGCTTCCCCTCCTGCAAACGGCGCGGAGCAAGTATACCTATATCTTCCCGACCGGCATGCTGCAATAACCGTTCCAGACAATCGGCACGCGGAAAAACATCATCATCCATGCACCAAATCCAATCCGCACCTGCCTGATATGCATACTGCATACCGGTGTAAAAACCACCGGAGCCCCCCACATTAGCCTGATTGATAACGGTAAGTCCCGATTGGGTCTTCAGCCATTCGGCAGTAGCATCCGTACTGCCGTTATTGACAACTACAATTGAGGAAACAGGCTTATTCTGTTGCAGGCAACGAACCGTTCTCTTCAACAGTTCTATCCGATTATAAGTGACAACTACGGCTATAATATTCATGACGATTTTAATAAAGATTATCAATCTTTCCCGGCTGAGTACTTCTGTAAGCAACCATCAGCTCAAAACACTTTTCCACATCGAAACCGCGGGCCTTTGCATACTCCTCCGCCATCCAGCGATGCATCTGCGGGGTAGCCGGCAACCGTTCGAAGTTCTTGCAACCGGCTTTCATGCCGATAGTTCCGACAAACATACGGTTCAAGTCGACAATCTCCAGCTTAATGCCTTCCGGTGTTTTCTGAAACAGGATATTTTCACGTCCGTAATCTTTATGGGCATATCCATGTTCGTGGAGAACGGCAGTTACCCGCCCTATCTCACGCAAAACTTCCTCTTCATAGTCAAACTTCCGCCTGAACAGGTCGTTATAGACATACGGACATGTTGACAGACAGCTCACATAGTAACTTTTATCGAATAAAAGGCCGCTGCGCACATTGAAATATCCTACCGGTTGCGGAGTCCCTACCCCTATCTTAAGATACAGTTCGGCATGATCGTAAGAACGCTTCGCTTTGGATGGACGGAAAATACCGTACACAAAGCGATTAATGATATTCGGGCGGTGAAAAGATTTAACAACATACTCCCGACCGCCATATTCCATCTTTCTCAATTCGTTACGTCCTTTATGAATAACGACACCTTCGTTTTTCTCAAAACGTTCCGGCAAAGACAAGATAAAATCTCCCAACTCCTTAAAGTCCGGGTGAATAACTAATGTATAAGGATGAAACATATCGGATTTCCGGCTCATTTCAGATTTCATAAATATATCAGATTTTATCTAACCCCTTTGTATACTTCAACCAGTAATATTTCAACGGATTCTTATATTTCAATTGTTTCCACGGACGGCTGCCATGGGGCTGATGCAATACTGGCAACGTAGTAAACAGGTAATTCTTAAACCCTTCTTTTAAAGATTGATGCGAAACAGTTACATCATGCCAGTTCTTTTCAGGGTTCAACTGATGGAAGTCGAATGCTTTCAGGAAATTCAATGTCAGCAAGGAACAACAGAAACTGCAATGCTTTTTCTCCGGAAACACCTGGTTTTCCTTACCTTTCGCAAAAAGATAGGGATAGTTGATTTCTCCTTTCTCATCGACTGTGACGGCAGCGGCAATACCGCAGTCCGCCCGTTCTGCCGCTCCGTTGAACAAAGCCTGCAATGTATTCTTCTTTACCACAACATCCGACTCCACGATTATCAAACCTGCCTCCGCCTCGATGGCACGTTGCTGTGCCATTTGCAATACCAGCAGATAGTTCGGTGAGGGATGATCCGTTATTTCCGCAAGATTTACCAATTCAAAGCCCAGTTTTTCGGATGCATCCTGCAACTTAGCCGTGTTCTCTTCTGTACTGAAGTCATTATATACGGTATAGGTAAACGGCATCTGAAAATCGGATGCAACAATGGCTTCCACCGTTTGCAACGTCAATTCAATGGAGTCCTTTACAGGAGTAATGATATGAATACACTTCATTGGATATAATTAATTAGTCTTTGTTCAACAAGCTGCAAAATTCCCACAAGTTGACAAAACTATACAATATTTTGCACACAGCCAAACAGTTTGCCTCATTTATTCCTTATCTGCCACGGCTCTTTCATTTAAAACAACCTCTATAATCCTTGTTATTCTCCGAAAAACC
>OODH01000385.1_pt1 | contig 37408 bp, 30 predicted proteins | sample 1671391 | NCBI WGS metagenome assembly OODH01 (sample SAMN06348152, study PRJEB24527) | human gut metagenome | biome: human gut; feature: ankylosing spondylitis patient; material: feces | host: Homo sapiens | place: China | collected 2015-10 | reverse complement strand
CGCCTGAGGCGTTTCCCATAAAACCGCAGCGCCCCCGGTTTCCATGACAGGAAGCCGGGGCGGTTTTTTGCGCCATGCACCGGAACCCCTCTCCCCCGGGCGGGGGAGAGGGACGGAGGGCCATGCGGCAGGGTCGTGACTTGGAGGATTATTATGCACAACTGGGAGAGCGTCTTCGGATGCTCTCCCTTTACTTTTGCAGGGCAGTCCGTGTGGATTGTCCTGCTTCTTTATATAAGGAGAAGATAGATTACACCGGCACATCCATTTTTCGCCCGGAATGGTTGAAGCTCTACCGGATTTTGAAATCCGGTGATATAGAGGTGTTCGATTCAGTATCCCGGATGTCCAGAAATGCAGAAGAAGGTTTTACTTTGTACGAAGACCTCTACCACAAGGGCATCCGGCTGGTGTTCTTGAAAGAGCACCACATCGACACCGAGACCTACAAAAAAGCCCTGTCCGGCAGCATTGCCATGACAGGGACAAATGTGGATTTCATCTTGGAAGGCATCAACGAGTATCTGATGGCGTTGGCCAAAGAGAAAATCCGTATCCATAGGAACACGGTACATTCAAAATGAGAATGCCGTGTTCCTTTTTTGTGGGTTTGTATAGGATGGACAACCATACCGTCCAGCCCAATCCGTATAATAGGGGCAGAAAAATAAGTCAAATAGGAGAAAAACGTATGAAAAAATTTTTGATGGTGCTGTTGAGCATTGCATTTGTGCTGAATCTTGCGATTGTGATTGGGCTGATTGGCGGATATGGTTCGCCACGCCGGGCTCTTTACACCATCACAGACGAGTTGATGAACAGTGCCTATCGCTTCAAAAGAGGTTGGCAATTTAAGAATAGTCTACCTTGACTTTTTATCGCAATTTTCAAAAATAGCGCCAATCAAAACGGCATATTTGCGATATGCAGTTTGCGGATGTTGCTTGTGCATTAAAAACGCAAACTGCTATAGAAGATGGACAGGCAGTCTGTCCATCTTTTTTTGTATACTGGGGTTGTGCAAAAGAGACAAAATTTTTTTGTAATTCCGTGAAACGACAAAACTTCATACAAAGAATTGCAGTGATAGTTGTGTTGTGTTACAATGAGCAGAGAAGGAGAATGGACTGTGCGTAATAGTAGATTGGACCGTATACTCTATATCCAACAGGTGCTGGTACAGGGCGGTGTGCTGAACAAACAACAGACTGCCGACCGCTTTGGGGTCAGCGAAAAAACCATCCAGCGCGACCTCGATACGTTGCGGAATCATTTTGCAGACAGCGAACCGCGCCGGGAAATTCTGTATAACTCCGCAAAGGGTGGCTATCTGCTGGATGATACGCTTTCGCGCTTTCTCACCAGCAGTGAGATTCTGGCAGTGTGCAAGATCCTGCTGGAAAGCCGCTCCATGGTCAAGGAGGAGATGTTCCCGATTCTGGATAAGCTGATCTTGGCCTGTACACCGCTGGACCGGTTGAATCAGGTCAAAGACCTCATCAGCAATGAGCGCTTCCATTACGTCGAGCCGCAGCATGGCCGGAAGTTTATCGAGAGCCTGTGGGAGATCGGTACGGCAATAGAAAACCACAATGTTATGGAAATTACCTACTGCCGCACCCATGACGGCGAGACCCGTGTGCGCACCATTGAGCCGGTGGGCATCCTGTTCAGCGAGTATTATTTCTATCTGGCGGCGTTTATTGAGGGCATCGACAAGGATAAGCACTTCAAAAATCCACAGGATAATTCTCCGACCATTTATCGCATTGACCGTATCCAAAGCTATAAGACCCTCGACCGGCATTTTGCCCAGCGGTATACCGACCGCTTTCAGGAGGGCGAGATGCGCAAGCGCATCCAGTTCATGTACGGCGGCGAGTTGCAGATCATCCGGTTCGAGTATACCGGGCCAAGTCTGGAATCTGTACTTGACCGACTGCCCACTGCAAAGGTTTTGCGTGTAACAGAAAAGGGCTGGCTGATAGAAGCCGAGGTGTTCGGGACGGGCATCGATATGTGGGTGAGAAGTCAGGGAGATTACATTAAAGATTATAAAACCATAAGGAGCGATAGAATATGAGCGAAATTCAGGTGGAAGTGTGTTTTACGGACAAGCTGGAGTCTGTCCGCGTGGGCGGAAAGCCGATGGAAATCCCGAAAGCCGTGAAGGCAAAGCCCGTCGAAGAGTGGTTTGAACCGACTGCGGGCCGCGTGAAGTGGGGCGGACTGGGCGCTGAGATAAAGGAAATGGATTTCGGCGGAGAGAAGGATGCCGCGTACAGTTTCCTGTTCAACGGCCCGGAGGACAAAAAGCAGGAGTTTATGAAGTGCGTGGAGCGCTTCTGCCTGGGCGAGGAAGCACAGCAGGAAACAAAAAAGAAGACTGTGCAGGACTACCTGCAGGAGGCTAAGAAAAATCAGCAGGCAGGCAATGCGGAAATGGCGTTCCAGCAGTACATGGTCGCGGCCAGAGATTACGGAAGCCCCGAGGCACAGTTTGAGGTGGCACGGTGCTATCAGAACGGCACTGGTGTGGAAAAAAAAAAACGAAGAAAATGCAGTCGTGTGGTACAAAAAGGCCGCAGAGCAGTGCGATGCCGAGGCACAGTGCGCACTGGGCGAGTGCTATTATCAGGCTCGGGGCGTTGAAAAGGACGACAAAGAGGCCCGCAAGTGGTACGAAGCGGCGGCGACTCAGGGAAATGTGACGGCCCAGTATATGACCGGGCGGCTGTATGCGGAACTCTCGTACAATGTACCGGCTGTGAAGTGGTACACCAAAGCGGCAGAGCAGGAATGCCCGGAAGCACAGTATGAGCTGGGTGTGTGCTATGAGACCGGTGACGGCGTCGGCAAGGACGAGGCAAAAGCCGCAGGACTGTACCGTAAGGCGGCAGTGCAGGGCTATGCGGAGGCACAGAAAAAACTGGGTGACTGCTATACTCATGGCATAGGCGTCGCAAAAGATTTGGAGCAGGCGTTTGAATGCTACAGCAAGGCGGCAAAACAGGGCAATGTGAAAGCGCAGTACAATCTGGGCGTTTGCTATACGAATGGAGAAGGTGTAGTGGAAGACCCGGCTCAGGCCGCTGAATGGTACGAGAGAGCGGCAGAGCAAGGGCTTGCACAGGCGCAATGTAATCTTGGCTACTGCTACGAGAAAGGAAAAGGCGTAACAAAAGACCTTGCTAGGGCGGCAGAGTGGTATCGCAAAGCTGCAGAGAGTGGCAATGTGAAAGCACAATTCGCTCTGGGCGAGTGTTATTATTATGGAGATGGCATAGAAAAGAATAATGAAGAAGCCATAAAGTGGTATCAAAAAGCAGCAGACCATGACGATGCTGATGCACAGTATATGCTGGGAGAGTGTTACTATCATGGCTATGGTGTGGAAGAAAATAATGAAGAAGCTGTAAAGTGGTATCGGAAGGCAGCAGACCATGATGATGCTGATGCACAGTATAAGCTGGGAGCATGCTACATTTGTGGTGATGGAGTGGAAGAAAATAATGACGAAGCCGCAAGGTGGCTTCAGAAAGCGGCAGAGCAAGGCAATGCAAATGCGCAGAACCTGCTTGGTGAGTGCTATTATTATGGCTATGGTGTAAAAACGAATCATTGGGAAGCTGTGAAATGGTACGAGAAAGCGGCAAATCAGGGTAATGTAGATGCACAGTACAGTCTTGGGCGCTGTTATGAAGCGGGTACAGGCAAAAGAAAGGACTTTGCTGAAGCAGTAAAATGGTATGAGAAAGCAGCAGAAAACGATAATGCAGATGCGCAGAATAGTTTGGGCTATTGCTATCAAAAGGGAAACGGCGTAACACAAGACATTGCCAAGGCAGTAGAATGGTATCGGAAATCTGCAGAGCAGGGATGCGCAGAAGCTCAATATACTCTTGCAGAATTATATGCCAATGGATATGGCGTGGCACAAAACAAAGAAGAGGCAGTGAAATGGTATCGGAAAGCTGCAGAACAAGGTGATGCAGATGCACAGAATAGTCTGGGCTATTACTATGAAAGGGGAGAAGGGGTAGCAAAAGATCTTGGAAAAGCAATCGAGTGGTATCGTAAATCTGCAGATAATGGTAATGAATTGGCGCAGTGCAATCTAGGACTTTGTTATGAGTGTGGCAAAGGCGTAACGAAAGACCTTGTCAAGGCGGCAGAGTGGTACCAGAAAGCCGCAGAGCAGGGATCTGCAGAAGCACAGAACCGGCTTGGTGAATGCTACTTCTATGGTCGGGGTGAGCCGGAAAACAAATCCGCAGCGGTGAAATGGTATGAGAAAGCGGCAGAACAGGGAATTGCAAATGCACAGTACAACCTTGGCTACTGTTATGAAAAAGGGTACGGCGTGACAAAAGACAAAGAACAGGCTATGCAATGGTACAAGAAAGCGGCCGATCAGGGCCATGAAAGCGCAAAGGAAGCCATTGACGGGATGGAGAGCGGCGGCATGGGTGCTGCTGTCGCAGGCGGTGTGGCACTGGCTGCGACGGGCCTGATATGGAAGATTTTGAGGATTTAACAGCAGAAAGGAAAATAAATCATGGCAGACGAGCTTGAGGTGCTTGAAAAACAGCAGCTTTCCGCGCAGAAGTCGCTGAATGACCTGACGGACCAGCTGACTCTTGCAGACCATCTGGTGTATAAAAAATATCTGACGGAACTGCAGAACTATGGCATGGTGGAGCTTTCCCAGCAGATGCTGGACGTGCAGGACCCTGCCCAGTGCATCCAGCTGTTCCAGCTGCAGAAATTGACCCTGAAAAAGGGCGAGGATATGTTCCAGAAGCTTTCTACGGTGTACTATTCCAGCATGGCGCAGGGCTGCAGTCTGGCGGTGATGATCGATGTGCCGGAGGAGAATGTCGGCGCGAATATCTATCTGGGTGTCCGTGAGGACCCCTTGAAAAAGAACATGAAGAGCCGCGACCTGGATACTTCCAGCAAGGCGCTGCAAAAGGTGCTGAGCTCCAACTTCCCCGGCTCTGAGACAAGAGGCATTCCGCGGCAGGAGGAAAAAGAGCTGCTGGACGGAGCCTTTGGCGATACGCAGGAAGCTGTGGCCTCGGTGTCCTGCGTGGCGGCACTGCGGGATAAATCCAGGACGGAAGACAAAGCTTTTGTGCAGGGCATCGAGCGTTTTATGGATGCGATGGACGGAGAGGTGTACACGGCGCTGTTTCTGGCAGAGCCTGTCTCGGCAGAAACGCAGGCGGAGATACGCAGCGGGTACGAAAACCTCTACAGCAGTCTTTCGCCCTTCCGCAAGAGCACATGGTCCTATAGCGAGAACCAGAGCACGGCTGTGATGGAGAGCCTGTGCAGCGGGACTTCCCACACCATCAGCGATACCGTCAGCACAACCACAACGGACGGCACGAGCCAGTCCTCCTCGGTGACGGATGGCACCCAGAAAACGAAAGGGGTCAGCGGCGGCATCAACGGCGGTGTCGGCAGCAGCTCCGGCACCTCGGTCACAAAGGTCTCGCCGGTGGCTGGCGGCATTGCAGGCATTCTGGGTCTGGGCGGCGCAGTAGCCTCGGTTGCGATTCCGGTGGCAGGTGCTGTTATTGGACCACTGCTGGGCACGGCTGGCAGGGCCATAGGAGGCATGGCACCATCCAGAACGGCTTTCAACAGCATTGCCCGGAACATCGGCGGCTCCATGGGCGTAAACACCTCGTGGGGTACCAGCCACTCTGCCACCGAGCAGACCGGCACTTCGCACAGCACCTCCGATGGGACGTCGCATGGAACATCGGACACCATCAGCCAGCAGGAGAGCCACGGCACAACAGACACCCGCGGCATGGGCCGTACCCAGCAGGTCGAGCTGTGCAACAAATCGGTGGAAGAATTGCTGGAACGCATTGAAAACCAGCTCAAGCGCGCCAAGGAAAGCGAGGATTACGGCTGTTATAAATGTGCGGCTTATTTCCTTTCGTCTACCCCGTCTACGGCGATACTTGCGGCCAATACTTACCGTGCATTGATGGTGGGTGAGGGCTCCTCGGTGGAGAGCGGTGCTGTGAATGTCTGGCAGAACGATGAGGCACAGGTGGCCCAGCTGCGGGAGTACCTCAAGCGATTCATGCACCCGGTCTTTGCCCGTCCGCTGTGGGCGGGTGCGCCGGACAGCCTGCTTTACACGCCAGCAACACTGGTTAGTGGGCGGGAACTTCCGATGCACCTTGGCTTGCCCACCCGCTCAGTGCACGGCTTGCCAATCATCGAGCACGCGGAGTTCGGCCGCAATGTACCGGACGAAACGGTGCCGGATGCGGACAAGATGGAGCTGGGCAAAATCTACCATATGGGCAGGGAGGAAAAAGCGGACCTTATCCTGAACCGGCAGGCAATGGCCTCCCATACCTTTGTCACAGGCTCTACGGGTACGGGCAAGTCCAACGCAGTCTACCATCTTCTGGACGAGATAACAAAGGATGGACGGACGTCGTTTCTTGTGGTGGAACCGGCCAAGGGCGAGTACAAGAATGTGTTCGGCAGCCGCGCGGATGTAAAGGTGTTCGGCACCAACCCCAGAGAAACTCCGCTGCTGCGCATCAATCCCTTTGCGTTCCCGCAGAACATCCACATTCTGGAACATATCGACCGTCTGGTGGAGATATTCAATGCCTGCTGGCCGATGTATGCAGCCATGCCAGCGGTGCTGAAGGATGCTATTGAGCGCAGCTATCAGAAAGTAGGCTGGGATCTGCGCAATTCGGAAAGTGAAAAGGGGGTTTTCCCGACCTTCTTTGACCTGCTGGATATTCTGCCGGGCGTCATTGAGGAATCGCACTACTCCAAGGACACCCAGAGCGATTATGTGGGCGCTTTGTGTACCCGTGTGAAGTCGCTGACCAACGGCATTTACGGCAGTGTGTTCTGCGCAGAGGACGCGCTGAGCGACGCAGAGCTGTTTGACTGCAATGTGGTCGTGGACCTGAGCCGGGTGGGGTCGATGGAGACAAAATCGCTGCTGATGGGCATCTTGGTCATGAAGCTGCAGGAATACCGGATGTGTGGCAGCGAGATGAACAGCAGACTGCGCCATGTTACCGTGCTGGAAGAGGCGCACAATCTGCTGCGCAAGACGTCGGCGGAACAGTCGCAGGAAGGGGCAAATCTGCAGGGCAAGTCGGTGGAGATGCTGGCAAATGCCATTGCGGAGATGCGTACTTACGGCGAGGGTTTTATCATTGCGGATCAGGCTCCCGGCCTGCTGGATATGTCGGTCATCCGCAACACCAACACAAAAATTATTCTGCGCCTGCCGGACGAAGAGGATCGCAAGCTGGTAGGCAAGTCTGCCGCTCTGAAGGAGGCGCAGATCGACGAATTGTCCAAGCTGCCGCTTGGTGTAGCTGCCGTTTACCAGAACGAGTGGCCGGAGGCGGTGCTCTGCAAGATTGAGGCGTATCCCATGCCGGAAAATGCTGTTTACCACAAACCCTCAAAAATGCCGCATGAAATCAACGCAGAGTTTGTATTTGGACAACTGGCAGCGGGCAAAGAGCTGGAACCGCTGAGCATTTCGGAGATGGAGCAGCTGAAACTCTGGCTGAAACGCCATGAGATGATGTTGAAGCCGGAGGACGGCCGCTACCTGGAACAGGTCTTTGCAGGCGGCGAACTGGATGTGGCTAAGACCCGGAAAGCTGTGTTTGATTTCTTTGGTGGAATCAGCACGGTCGTTGATTACTGTGCCGCAGCCGAAAAATCGTTCACACCCCGTAAAGAATTTCTGGAACAGTTGCAGGGACAGTACGGCCTGAAAGCTGCTGCCGCAGACTGGGTGCTGAATAGCGTGATAAGCATGGGCATGAGCCTGAACCCGGATGCAAAGGCTGTAGATAATCTAAGGACGAATTTTGAACAGCAGGGAGGTCGTGTGCTGTGAGGCGAGAAATCTCAGAAGCGAAACCGATGGAAGCAAAAATGCACATTGGGTTGGATGATGTCGTCAAACGGTCATTTGAGCGTCTACAGAAAGGCGGGATAGAAAAGCCAGAAGAAAAACTGGATGCTGCTACGGAAAAGTCATTTGCAGAGCTAGAAAAAGAGCTGGAATACAAAAATAACGATGATGGAATGCCGTACCGTATGGAGCAGGATCTTTTGTCGGATGCGGAGTATAAAAGAAACGGATATGAGTATACTACCGATCACCTTGGAAGGTTGTTTACAGCCGAAGGAGACCTGCATCTGAAAGAGCATGATGGTCGTCTGCAAATTAAAGACAGCATCCATGACATCGGTAAAGGATATGAAAAAAGCACAGATGACCGTGGACACGCGATTGCAGATCGCTTTGATGGGGCAAACGATTTGGAAAATCTCATTCCGCAGGATTCTGGACTAAATCGGAACGAATTCAAAAATTTTGAGAATAAACTGGCACAGGAAGTGGAAGCGGGGAAAAAAGTCAATCTGAAATTGGAGATGCATTATCCGGGAGACTCCTTCCGCCCGGATGCCATTACTGCTGTGACAACGATTGACGGAAAGCAGGAAGTTAAAGTATTTCCGAACGATCAGTATTTATAAGTCCACTGCACTTTCAGGTTATTACAATCCCGGTCGATTGCACATACAATACAAGTATCACTTCACAAAACGGAGGATACTTGTACTATGGTGGATTACGCCGACATCGGAAAACGCATCCGTGCCTGCCGCCTGGCAAAAGGCATGACGCAGGAGCAGCTGGCCAATGAGGTTGGCGTGGTGGTCACGCACATCAGCCATATCGAGACCGGAAACTCCGTGCCCAGTCTGAAAACGCTGATCGACATCATCAACGCGCTGGACTGCTCGGCGGACGAGTTGCTGTGCATCGAGATCAAAAAAGCAAAGCCGGTGTTCGACAGCTGGATGACCGAACAGCTTGCAGATTGCTCTGCCGATGAGGCAAAGATCATCAAAGAAACAGTGATTGGTCTGAAAAAATCGCTCCGGAAGGTGTACGGAAAGTCCTCTAAATACAGATATGACTAAAACTTCAAAAACTGAATGCCAGTTGATAGGCATTAAGTGTTTGAAAAAGCACCCATAAAGTAAACGAACCGCCCCGGTTTCCATGACAGGAAGCCGGGGCGGTTTTTCTGTGCAAAGCCATATAGAAAAATCCCAATGGAAGTTTGCGGATGGACAATATTGGTGTCCAATCAACGCTTTATAATAAAAGCATCAAATGATTCATTTGAATCATTCCGAACGGAAAAGGTTACGCATCCATTGAGATGGGAGGAAACATCATGAAAGAACGATTTGAAATCTATGATGGCAGTGCAGAAGCTAAAAAAGCCAAAGGAAAATCCAAAAATCTGAGCGGCTTTCATCCGCTGTTTACCGCATCTGCACGCAGAAGCATTGCGCTGGATTCCTTAAAGATCTGGCTGCTGCTGGGGTTCATTGTGGGCGTGGTGACAGGTGTTGCAACCGGTGCCGGAGCAGTATCCGTCTTTTTGGGGCTTCTGATCGCCGCAGTAATCTATTTTGGCTTCCGGGATGATGTCTATAAAAAAGTCTATGGCCCGGAGCATGACAGAGGCCAGCTGCCTTTGCCGGAAGGAATGAGCTGGGAAGAAGCTGTAGACCGCATCCGTCGCGGATTTGCCAACCCGGACGTTGAACAGGTGACAGATACTGCGGATGCCATGACCTTTTAGACTCACTTCCCTCTGCCTTTGCCAAAAACTCGGAAAGCGTGATCTGAAAAGCATCGCAGATCTTTACAAGCGAAGGAATGGACGGGACTGCAAAGGTCTAAAGTCCCCAAGCGTCCAACTTACAACAAAAAATGAGACAGGCGACCCACCTTTCGGGAAGCCTGTCTCATTTTTCTGTTGGGGGCTATTTGCATTGCTGAGAAACAGCCCGGTTTGGAAACTCAGTGATCGAAGGAGAACGGGGGATTACTTAAAGGCTGATATCCTTTCCGCCATTGAGCTTGCTGAAGGCCAGCAGGGAAATGACGGTCAGGATGGTCATGATGGTGGACAATGCGGCGGCAGTGCCGTAGTTGCCGCGGATGACCTCGGTATAGATTGCTACCGTCAGGGTCTTGGTCTTACCGGTATACAGGATGATGGCGGTAGACAGTTCACTGATCATGGTGACCCAGCTCAGGATAGCACCAGAGATGATGCCGGAAGCCATCATGGGAACCGTGATGCGGAAGAATGCCTTCATCTTGGAAGCGCCCAGCGAGATAGCAGCTTCCTCAATGCTCATGGGAATCTGCTGCAGGATAGCCACCGACGAGCGGATGGTATAGGGCAGACGCCGGATGATGAGGGCTACTACCATGATGAGCATGGTGCCGCTGATGAGGAGCGGGGGCTTATTGAAGCCGATGAGCAGTGCGATGCCAAGGACCGTGCCGGGCACGATGTAGGGGATCATCGAGAGGACGTCCACCACGTTGGTCAGGGCATTGCGGCGGCGCACCACCAGATAAGCGATGAGAACAGCCAACAGCACGATGACGACCAGTGCCAGCAGGGGGATGATGATGGTATTCTGAATGCTGCGACCCAGCTTGCCGATGGCGGTCTGGTAGCTCTGCAGCGAGTAGCCGTCCACAAAGATCTTACCCTGCGTGTTCTTGAACGAGGTGTAGATGACGTAGGCCTGCGGCATGATGGCGATGCCCACTACAAGGTAGACGACCAGATGCACCAGAGCGTTGATGCCCTTGCGAGCCTCCCGCTCCTCCACGGGGTGCATACTGTTCAGAGCGAAGGCGTTCTTGTTGGAAACGTACTTCTGGACGAGGAACACCAGCGTGGTGACGACGATAGCGATGACGGCGATAGCGGCTGCAAAGCCGTCGCTGCCGCCCACCTCGTTGATGAACTCAGTGTAAAGGACAACAGGGAAGGTACGGTAGCCCTCACCGATCAGCATCGGGGTGCCGAAGTCTGCAAAGGATCGCATGAACACCAGCAGAGCTGCAGCCAGCAGGGTGGGCATGATCAGGGGTACGACCACTTTGAAGAAGCAGGCAATGCCAGAGCATCCGAGGTTCTCAGCCGCCTCGATGAGGGAGTTGTCGATATTCTTCAATGCACCCTTGGCGTAGAGGAACACCAGCGGGAACAGCTGGAGCGTCATGACCAGCACGATGCCGCCGAAGCCGTAGATGTCCGGGATGGCGATGCCGAGGTTTTTGAAGAAGGCGGTGATGACACCGCTGCGACCCAGCAGCAGGATCCATGAGTAGGCACCGATGAAGGGAGCCGACATAGATGCCACCACAATGAGGATATTCAGCACCGACTTGCCCTTGATCTTAAAGATCGTAAACAGGTATGCCAGTGGGGTGCCAATGGCGATGGAGAGCACCGTCGCTGTGATGGACACCTTGAAGCTGTTGATCAGGGTATCGAAATAGTAGCTCTTGGAAAAGAACTTCGTGAAATAAGCCAGCGTGAAACCGCCGGTGTCGGGGTCCAGCACAGACTGGCGGATCAGGTATGCCATCGGGTAAAGCAGGAACAGTGCATAGAGTGCGATGGTCCCCAGCGTAATGGCTCCCCAGACATCAAGACGGAACTTATTATTGTTTTTCATAAGCGTCGCTCCTGATGAGATTGGTACCACCGTCCTTGGTAAAGACGTTGATCTTCTCTTTCTTGACCTTCAGCAGCACCTTCTCGCCCTTCTTGAGGCCCTCGCCAATGGAGGACTCCTCTACGATCTCCACCGAGTCGCCCTGATCGGTGTCAATGGTGTAGTGGGTGTTGAGACCGAGGTAGGTGCATTCCTGCACGGTGCCGTGGATGCCATCGGTGCCGTCCTTGCAGATAATGAACTCCTCCGGGCGGATGGAACAGCGCACATCCTGCTCGGCAGCCTTGTCCAGAGCGTCGATGTGCTCATGGTAGCCGTCGGCAAAGGTGATGATGCCGTCCTTGACGTGGGCATTCACGATGTTGGTGCGGCCGATAAAGGTGGCAACGAAGACATTCTTCGGGCGCTGGTAGATGTCGCGGGGAGTGCCAACGTGCTGGATGACGCCGTCCTTCATAACGGCGATACGGTCGCTGATGGCCATTGCCTCTTCCTGATCGTGGGTGACGTACACGGTGGTGATGCCAACGCTCTTCTGGGTGTGGCGGATGACGCTGCGCATCTCGACACGGAGCTTTGCGTCCAGATTGGAAAGCGGCTCGTCCATCAGCAGCACATCCGGCGAGATGACCAGTGCGCGAGCCAGTGCGATACGCTGCTGCTGACCGCCGGAAAGCTGGTTGGGCATCCGGTCGGCATACTGCATGATCTGCATCAGGTTCAGAAACTCATCCGTCCGCTTCTTGATCTCGGCCTTGTCCACCTTACGGTTTTTCAGACCGAATGCCACATTGTCCCGGACGGAGAGGTTCGGGAAGATGGCATAGTTCTGGAACACCATGCCGATGTTGCGCTTGCTGGGGTCCATATCGTTGATGCGCTTCTCGTTGAAGAAGATGTCGCCGCCCTCAATGGAGTTGAAGCCTGCGATCATACGGAGAAGAGTGGTCTTGCCGCAGCCGGAGGGACCCAGCAGGGTGAACAGCTCACCATCTCCGATCTCCAGATCCAGGTCCGGGATGACCGTATTATTCCCGTAGCGCTTTACTGCGTCTTTGACTGATATTCTGCTCATACTAGCCTCCTGCTGCCCTTTGAATTACTTGCTCTGCAGATCGGTGAAGATCTCAGTGTACTTGTCCACCAGCTCTGCCTTGTGGGCGCTGACGTAGGGAATGTCCTCCTCGATGACATTGATGTCTGCCATCGGGGTCATGGCATCGTTGGTGGCAGCGTCCTTCATAACAGGACGGTTGGTCAGGGTGCTGCCCCAGATGTTCTGTACTTCCTCGCTCAGGATGAAGTCAATGAACAGCTTGGCATTGTCCATGTTCTTTGCGCCCTTGATGATGGTGGCAGAAGCAGGAAGGAAGACAGTACCCTCCTTCATGTAAACGATCTTGACAGGTGCGCCGTCCAGAACCAGCTGAGCACAGGGATCCTCATAGGACAGACCCACCACATACTCGCCATCGGCAACTCCCTTGTAAACGCCGCTGGAGCTTTCGCAGATCTTGCCGTCCACATTCTCAAACAGGTCGTGGACGTACTGCCATGCCTTATCGTCCTCGTAGCCGCCCATTGCAAGCAGCATATTGGTCAGGTGTGCGAAAGCGGAAGAGGAGTTGGCGGGGTCGGCAGTGGCGATCTTGCCCTTCAGAGCCGGGTTCAGCAGATCTTCGTAGCCCTCGATCTTGATGTCGCCGATGAGGTCGGTGTTGACGATGAGGACGCTGCCGTCCAGCACATTGCCGGTGATGAAGCCGCACTTGTTCTTGTAGGCGTCGATGACGTTTGCATCGTTGGCGGAAACATACGGCTCCCACAGGTCCTCGTTGGTGTACATCTGCGACCAGGAGCCGCCGAACAGGACATCTGCGTAGGGATCGTTCTTTTCGGACTGGATACGCTTGACCAGTTCGCCGGTGCCGGCCTGGATCAGCTCGACATTGACGCCGTATTTCTCCTCAAACAGAGGAATGGTGGCGTTCAGCAGGCCCTCAGAGTTGGGCGAGTAGATCACGAGGTCGCCGCCGCCCTGTGCAGCAGAACCAGAAGCGGCAGTGGAAGCAGCGGTAGAACCGGCAGAAGAGGTGCTGGCGGAGGAGCCGCCGCAAGCGCTCAGAGCAGCAGAAGCTGCGATAACACCGGTAGCCATCAGGAACGAACGACGAGAAATCTTTTTCATAGTAAAAACCTCCATTTTTTACCTGAAACCTTTCGATAGTCCCATTTTAATGCTTCTAGCACAAAAATAATACTCAAATTGCAGAACAAATGGAAAAAATACCGAACAGCGGCTGTTCGGTATTTTTTCATAGACACTTATTTCAAGGTGCTCTGGTACTCCCGCACCGAGCAGCCTATGTATTTTTTGAAAACGTGGTTAAAATATTTGTACTCACCAATGCCGCACTCCCAGCCGATTTGGGAGATGGGCAGTTTTCCCTTCCGGATGAGTTCCAGAGCGTTCTGAATACGGCAGCGGTTGAGGTAGTCAATGACCGTTGTGCCAAGCTCTTTCTGAAACTTCTGGTTGATGTACCGTTCCGAGTAGTGGAACTGTTCCTGAAGGTCAGCAAGTGTTATCTTGCTCCGGTAATTCTCTTTCAGATAGGCTACGATGCGCAGCACCAGCGGGTCAGTGACCTTATCTTCGCTTAATGGCGGCAGAGCTGTCCGGCTGCGGACGGCCTCTGCCTCGTCCTCCCGCTGTTGGAGGTACTGGTTATCCCCCGCAAGGCGGACAGCCTTCTCCAGCGCAGTACGCATCTCGTCCATGTCGAGAGGCTTGAGCACATAATCCGATACGCCGTTCCGGATAGCCTGCTGGGCGTACTCAAACTCCGAGTAGCCTGTCAGGATGATGGCGATATAGTTGAATTTCTCCCGGGTGTCGGCGATCATCTCAAGACCGTTTTTTACCGGCATGGTAATGTCGGTAATGACGATGTCAGGCTGCAGTTCAGCGATCTTTTCTTCACCCACTGCCCCATTCTCTGCCTCGCCCACCACCGAGCAGCCGCACTCCTCCCACGGTACCGAGTAGCGAATGCCCTTGCGGATGATCTCTTCATCTTCTACAAGCAGAACGCGATACATGGTTTACATTCCTCCCAGCCGGAGCTTGAGTTTCACCGTGAAGCCTTCGCCCTCGGTGCTGTCGATGGTCAGTCCGCTGTCACCGCCGTAGCCCAGCCAGATGCGGCGGTTGATGTTCTGCAGACCATTGTGCTCGATGTTCACTTCATCCGAGCGCAGGATGTCACGCAGATGTTCCAGCATGGTCTCGTCCACGCCTCCGCCATTGTCCTCTACCGTGAAATAGAGCGCATCCTCCCCCAGCCAGCCCCGTACCCTTATATGGATGCAGGGCTTTTTCTGGAATCCGTATTTGATGCTGTTTTCCAGCAAGGGCTGTAAAAGCAGCTTCGGGATGATGAACTCCATGCAGGCGTCGTCGATGTCGATCTCGTAGGAGAAATTCGCACCGAAGCGGGTGGACTGGATCACAAGGTAATCCTGCAGATATTTCAGATCATCTTTAACGGTGACATTGTGCTTTGTGTTGTTGATGCTGTAGCGCAGGATGCCGATAAACCGCCCGATCAGCTGCTGGGCTCGCTGGGGGTCTGTCGGGATAAGATAGCGGATATTGTCCAGCGTATTATAAATAAAGTGGGGATTGATCTGCGCCTGAAGATTCTGCATCTCCATCCGGTTGTTCACTTCGGCAAGAGCGATGTTGCGCTGGCTCAGCTCTTGAATGCTGCGAACCATCTTGTTGACCTGACGGGCGATCTCCTCGATCTCATCGCCGGTGTCGATCTCGATGATGTGATCAGGGTCCTCCTTGCGGATGACGCGGATCTCCCGCACGAGAGTGTCCACCGACTTTACCATCTGCTCAGTCATAGCGTGCATGATACGGGCGAACATGGCTGCCCAACTCAGCCCCAGCAGTACGATCAGGAGCAGACCCACCAAGAGATAACTGTAATTCGTGGGCGAGTAGATGAAGGAGTAAGCCAACACCGTGCCGTTTTCCAGCGAGCGGCTGCTGCGCAGATAGCGGTTCCCGTTCACTCGCACATACTGCGCCGCATCGGCGGGCAGATACTTGTTGGCGTTCTTCTGGGAGAGGAAGGAGGAGTTTGAACAGGCGATGACATCACCGTTGGATTTGGTGAGGATGGCGTCGTACTGGTACTGGCTGAACAGTTTTGTCCAGCCGTTCTCATTCAGATAAACTGCCGCAGCACCCTGATATTCGCCATCCCGGTAGAGCGGATGGATCATAACGTATTCTGAGCTGTTGGCTCGGAAGTGGTAGACCGTGGTGTAGACGGCCCGCATAAGATGGCAGGCGTTGTCCACGGCGATGCCGTTGAATTCCTGCCGGTGGAGATTCATCTCCCCCTCTGGAAAGGTCGTGAACCGAACATTTCCCTCAGAGTCGGTAAGGATGAGCTGTATCTCCACAAGAGCCGAGACGTTGTAATGGCTGATAAGATAACGCAGGTTGTCCTGATCCTTCCGCAGCTCGGAGAGGAACAGCTCGGTGTGTCCGGCGTCCAGCAGAAAGGCGGACGTGTTATTGTACACCTCATGGAAGGTGGAGGCGACACTCTCCAGATGGTCTTCCCGCCGGGCGTTCTGGTTGAGAGCATTCACAACAGCGATCGCAATGCAGAACAAAAGACATCCCAGCAGCAGGCTTGAGATCAGCTTACGGGAGACGCTCTGCTCCAGCTCCTGCTGAAAGCGGCTCTTTTTGTAGGTGCGATCGTGGTGACTGTGATCCATACTTTCTTCGCTCCTGCTCTTCGACAAACTTTGCCATACGTCGATTATAATGCCTTGAATCAGATGAGTCAACGGGCGTGCTGCTGTCATTTTTATTGCATAACACAAAAAACTGCCCGGAACGATAGGAGAAGGTCGTTCCGGGCAGTTTTAGCAGTACATGGAAAAGAACTTTTTACAGCATTTTCACGGTCATAGCCTCGCTGGTGAGGCCCTGCGCGGTGTTGCTATGGGCAGGGTCATCCAGCATATACCGCAGCACCAGAACTTCGCCCACATAGAGGAATGCTGCCTTGATGGGGATGCTGCCGGAGTCCAGCGGGCTTTCCTGTGCGCCGCAGAGAAGGACGACATCTGCGAGCAATGCGCCGGGGGAGTCCTCGTAATGGGTCAGGAGGATGATCTTTGCCCCGGCGGCCTTGGCGGTGCGCAGTGTCTCCATCATGTCGCGGGTCGCGCCGGAGTAGGAGACGAAGAGCACAACGTCGGCCTCGTTCATCAGACTGGCAGTCAGCAGCTGTAAATGGCTGTCGCCTGCGGTGCGGAACTTGGTGGAAAGGCTGGCGAAGCGGGCGCAGATGTCGTTTGCCAGGAGCATACTGCCGCCCTGTCCGAGGCAGAACACCTGCCGGGCCTCCTGCATCAGGTGTACGGCCTCGTCCACGGCCTCGGTAGAGAGGGCGTTCTGGGTGCCGTTGATGGCGGTGAGGAAACGGGCGTATGCGTGCTCGCAAAGTTCTGCGGTGGTGGCGCCGGGCTGCAGCTCCCTCTGGCTGGAGGGTGTGCCGGTGGCGTTGGCCTGCGCCAGCGCAATGCGCATCTCATGGTAGCCGTCGAACCCCAAAGCCCGGCAGAACCGGAACACGGTCGCCTCGGCGACGTTGCACTCCCGGGCCAGCGAGGAAATGGAGAGATACTGCGCTTCGTCCGCATGCTGCAGCAGGTAGTCAGCGACCGCGTGGCCGGATCTGGTCAGCTGGTCCTGTCGTTGATGCAGCAATTCCCAAAAATTTGTACCCATGGTCAAGCTCCTTCGAGCGGGCCGCAAGGCCCGCACTATTCCTTATACCTTCTTTTGCCCCCTTCCGCTGCACAGGGAAGGGGGCATCTTTATAAAAAGTATAAAAGAAGTTTGGCCGCTTGACAAGTGTGCCTTTCGCCATAATTCGGAAGAAAAAGCTGTGCAGAGCATCTAAAAATCGAGGAAAAGTATGACTTATTACTGAAAATAAATTTCAAAACTGCGGCAAGGAGAACGAAAATGATTTTCAAACCGAAAATGACAAACGGCGCAGAAATGATTACAAAACGGCTACAGCTGGCGGCAAAACTAGTGAAAGTGGCCAAAATCTGGCTGGTATCCCAGATATTTGTGCGGAATATACAAGAAAACTTTCTGAAAATTGTGTATGCGACCGATGGACAAAATGAAAGAAGTTTTCTATAATAAGGCCAACAAGAGCGGTCAGGGATGAAGGACCGCCGATATGATGATAGGTAAGGAGAACTTATTATGAAGAATGCTATTTCTCGTCGCTCCTTCTTGAAGGCCGTTGGTATTATGAGCGCAGCGGGTGCGCTGGCTGCCTGCGGCGGCAAGTCCGCATCTACCAGCACGGCAGCTTCTGCTGCTGCTTCCACTGCCGCTTCCGGCTCTGCATCCGGCGCAAGCATCAAGCTGTGGACATACCCCATCGGCGGCTGGGGCAAGGACGAGACCGTGCAGGAGCTCATCGCCAGCTTCAACGCAAAGTATCCTGACATTAAAGTGGCCGTTGAGTATCTCGACTACACCAACGGCGATGACCAGGTGAACACCGCCATCGAGGGCGGCAGCGCACCCGACCTCATCATGGAAGGCCCCGAGCGTCTGGTGGCCAACTGGGGCGCAAAGGGTGTCATGGCTCCGCTGAACGATTTGTGGACCGACGACGCCAAGAAGGACATTTACGAGTCCGTCAACTCCGCCTGCCACAACGACAAGGGCGACTACTACGAGTACCCCTTGTGCATGACCGCACACTGCATGGCCGTCAACATGACCAAGGTCAAGGAAGTGGGCGCTGACAAGTATCTCGACACCGATAAGCACACCTGGAGCACCGAAGGCTTCCTGAACACCGTTGACGCTCTGTACAAGGGCGGCTACGAGAATGTGGCAGCCGTCTACTGCGGCGGTCAGGGCGGCGACCAGGGTACCCGCGCTATTATCAATAATATGTACGGCGGCACCTTCACCGACGACGCTCACACCAAGTACACTGCAGACTCTGCCGAGAACATCAAGGCCATCCAGACCCTGTACGACACCGATGGCATCAACTTCGACGCTTCCATCGCAGGCGGCGACGAGATCACCCTGTTCCGCAACGGCACCCTGCAGATGGCTTTCTGCTGGAACATTGCCCAGCAGCTCAACAGCGACAACAACGACGCCGGCCTGACCAACGACGGCGACGAGATCATGCCCATGGCATTCCCGACCGAGAGCGGCGACCCGAAGCTCTGCGGCGGCATCTGGGGCTTTGGCGTCTTCGACAACGGCGATGAGGCAAAGATCAAGGCAGCCAAGACCTTCATCGAGTTCATCGCTGCTGACCCTGACCAGGTGAAGGACAGCGTTCTGGCTTCCACCTACTTCCCGGTCCGCGCCAGCGTGGGCGACATCTACGCCGACAACGCCATCATGAGCGAGTACACCAAGTTCATGGCCTATCTGGGCGACTACTACCAGATCACTCCGGGCTGGGCAACTGCCCGCACCGAGTGGTGGAACATGCTTCAGCGTGTAGGCACTGGCGAAGACGTTGCCACTTCCGTTGCAACCTTTGTCCAGAACGCCAACGCAGCCGCCAAAGCCTGAGCTTTTCTGCCTGAGGGCAAATAAGTAATGACGGCCCCTCCCTCGAACATCCCGGCGAGGGAGGGGCATTTTGTGTGAGATAAGCACCCAATCAGAACGAAAGGTCTGGTGATTTCTTTGGCTGCAAAGACTGCAAGCATCAAAGAGCCGAAGCGCAGCAGCGCACTGGTTCGGCAGGAGACCATCGCTTCCTACCTGTTCCTTCTGCCCAGCCTCATCTTTTTTCTCGGCTTCGTCATTTACCCCATGATACTCTGCGTGGTCACGAGCTTTTTTGACTCGACCATGAACCGTGCCGACGTCTTTGTGGGTCTTGCCAACTACGCAGAGCTGTTCGCAGACCCCATCTTCATCGGCGCTTTGCGCAACACCTTCATCATCGTGGTCGTCTCGGTGCCTGTGACCTGTGCGTTCTCGCTGTGGGTCAGCTCGGCCATCGTCGATCTGCCCGAGTGGGCCACCAGCCTCTTCCGCTGCGTGTTCTACCTGCCGGTCGTCACCGGCTCGGTGGCTGTCACCGTCGTGTGGAAGTGGATGTACAACAATTACTACGGCATCTTCAACTATTTGGGCAAGGCTGTGGGCCTCATCGACAAGAACATCAACTGGCTGGGCGATGAAAAATACGCTCTGGGCTGCATCATCCTCATCCTGCTCACTACTTCTGTCGGCCAGCCCATCGTGCTGTACGTTTCCGCACTGGGCAACGTAGACCAGTCCATCGTGGAAGCCGCTGAAGTGGATGGTGCCACCGATTTTCAGTGCTTCTGGCGCATCAAGTGGCCCGCCATCATGCCTACCACCCTGTACATCCTGGTCATCACGACCATCAACTCCTTCCAGTGCTTCGCGCTGATCCAGCTGCTGACCTCTGGCGGCCCCAACCACAGCACCGATACCATCATGTACTACATCTACTACACTGCATTCAAGCTCTACCGCTATGGTTACGGCAACGCAATGGGCGTTGTGCTGGCTGTTATCATCGCCATCCTGTCGGCTGTCCAGTTCAAGTTTGGCAGTCAGGATCATTAAAGGAGGTGCCGGGCAATGACTGCAACTGCAAAAAAACAGAAACCGTTGAAGCGTCACCCCAGCAAGCTGAAAAAGATGAGCGCTTACATGATACTGACCCTCATTCTTATCAGCATCGTGGCCGTGCTGTTCGCGTTCCCGCTGTACTGGATCATCACCGGTTCCTTCAAGACCGGCGCGGCCATCAACTCCACGACCCCCGAATGGTGGCCCAGCCAGTGGGTGCTGACCAACTACCAGAAACTTTTCGCAGGCAAGAGCGCACCCCTGTGGCAGCTGGCCGTGCCCTTCAGCCACTCTTTCAGCGCGGATGGAGAGCCGATCTATTTCTCCGTCGGCCCGACTGCTCCGGCCGCGCTGCGCTGGATGATCAACACCGTGTTCATGGCCGTCATGTCCATGATCCTCACCTGCATCACCGCCGCAATGGCAGGCTATGCGCTGGCAAAAAAGCGCTTTGTCGGCCGCAAGCTGCTCTTCACTCTCATCGTCTGCGCAATGGCCCTGCCCAAGCAGGTCATCCTCATCCCGCTGCTGCGTGAGATGAGCGCACTGAACCTTTACAATACCATCTGGGCCGTCATTTTCCCCATCGTGGGCTGGCCCTTCGGCGTCTTTTTGATGAAGCAGTTCAGTGAGGGCATCCCCACCGAGATGCTGGAAGCGGCCCGTATCGACGGTGCCAGCGAGGCGCGCACCTTCGTCAGCGTCGTGCTCCCGATGGTCAAGCCGGGCATCGGTGCGCTGGCCATCTTTACCTTCATCAACAGCTGGAACGATTACTTCATGCAGCTCATCATGCTGTCCAGCACCAGCAACCTGACGATCTCGCTGGGCATCGCAAAGCTGCAGGCGGAGAACAGCACCGACTTCGGCCTTATCATGGCAGGCGCCGCTCTGGCCGCTGTGCCGATCATCATCATCTTCCTTATCTTCCAGAAGTACTTCACCAAGGGCATCGCAATGGGTGCGGTAAAAGGTTAAAAAGGAGACCTATTATGAAAGACATTACCAAGTATCAGGGCGTTATCCCGGCCTTCTATGCCTGCTATGACGCAGAGGGCAATATCTCCACCGAGGGCGTCAAGGCACTGACCCGCCATCTGATCGCAAAGGGCGTCAAGGGCGTGTATGTGGGCGGCTCCTCCGGTGAGTGCATCTATCAGCACGTCGATGAGCGCAAGGCCGTGCTGGAAGCCGTCATGAGTGAAGCCAAAGGCAAACTGACCGTCATCGCACACGTCGGCTGCAACAACACCGCCGACAGCGTCGAGCTGGCCCGCCACGCCGAGAGCGTGGGCGTGGACGCCATTGCATCGATCCCGCCCATCTACTTCCATCTGCCGGAGTATGCCATCGCCAAATATTGGAACGAGATGTCGGCGGCGGCTCCCAACACCGAGTTCGTCATCTACAACATCCCCCAGCTGGCCGGCACCGGCCTGACCATGAGCCTGCTGCGCGAGATGCTCAAGAACCCCAACGTCGTTGCCGTCAAGAACAGCTCCATGCCCACCCAGGACATCCAGATGTTCAAGGATGCAGGCATTGCCGCCCGTGGCGAGGGCAATTTCGTGGTCTTCAACGGCCCGGATGAGCAGTTCGTCTCCGGCCGCGTCATCGGCGCGGACGGCGGCATCGGCGGCACCTATGCCGTCATGCCGGAGCTGTATCTTGCCATGAACGACCACATCAACAAGGGCGAGATCGAAGCTGCCCGCGCCATTCAGTACGACGCCGACCGCATCATTTATAAGATGTGCGAAGCCCATGGCAACCTCTACGCAGTGCAGAAGGAGATCCTGCGCCGGATGTACGGTCTTGAGCTGGGCGGCGTCCGCGAGCCGATGCCCGGCCTCATCCCGGAAGATGAGCCCATCGTCGCCGAAGCACAGGCCATGATCGAAGCTGCCATCGCAAAACTCTGAAAAATCAAAAAGCGCCCCCTCTCCGTCTCTCAATGAGGGGGAGAGGGCAGGCGCTCTTTGTGCTTCTGTTAAAAAAACACTTGGTTAGGAGAAAATCAACATGATCTGCGACGCACTGGAGCACCTGAACCGTTATCGCGGGCTCCACCGGAATCTTGACACCGCCATCGACTATCTTACCGCCTACCATGTGGCCCATGATTTGTACGATCTGCCGCTGGGCCGCACCGAGGTGGACGGCGAGAACGTCTTCATCAACGTGATGGAAGCTGATCTGAGCCCCGACAGCACCCGCCTCGAATACCACAAAAAGTACGCTGACCTTCAAATCGATTTGACCGGCGGCGAGGGCTGGGGCTATACGACTCTGCCCGGCGAAGAGGCAGGGGAGTTTACGGGAGATATTGGTTTCAGGACCAGTCCGGATGCCGTCAGCGGCACGCTGGGCGAGGGGCGGTTCGTCCTGTTTTTCCCCGGCGAGCTGCACAAGCCCGGCGTGGCACGCCCCGGCTGTGCTCATGTGCGCAAAGTGGTCATCAAAATCAGGATGGAGGATTGATGGATATGGAGAAAGAAAAACTGTTTGAGCAGATCAAAGGCGGCCTCATCGTCTCCTGTCAGGCACTTGAGACGGAGCCTCTTTACACCAAAGAGGGCGGCGTCATGCCCCTGATGGCGAAAGCCGCCGCCATGAGCGGAGCCGTGGGCATCCGCGCCAACACCGTCCGCGACATCACCCAGATCAAACAGGTGGTGGACCTGCCGGTCATCGGCATCATCAAAAAGGACTACCCCGGCACTCCCATGTACATTACCGTCACCATGAAAGAGGTGGACGAGCTGGTGGCCTGCGGCGTGGACATCCTTGCCGTGCAGGGTACGGGTGCGCTGCGCCCCGACGGCTCTACTTCGGCCCAGTTCATCCGCGCCATCAAGGCGAAATATCCCGACCAGCTGCTCATGGCTGACTGCGACAATTTCGAGAACGCCATGCTCTGCGCCGAGGCCGGTGCTGATTTTGTGGGCACCACCATGCGCGGCTACACCCCCGAGACGCAGGGAATCAACGATATTGATTTTGAGTTTGTCCACAAGCTGGCCGCGGAATGCCCGGCGAAGATCATCGCCGAGGGCCATATCCATTACCCTGAGCAGGCTGTCAAGGCGCTGGAAGCCGGAGCTTTCGCCCTCGTCGTCGGCGGTGCCATCACCCGCCCGGCGGAGATCACCGCCCGCTTCACCGGTGCCATCAATGCCATGCACAAATGATACGGAGATACGACTATGAAACAGTATCTTGCCATTGATATTGGCGGCACTGCCGTCAAGCTGGGCATCGTGGACGAAGAGGGCCGTGTGCTCTCCAGAACGGAGCAGAGCGTCTGCTTCGACAACTACGAGACGCCCATCCTCACCACGGTGCTGAAGGCCGCAAAAGAGTTCCTCGCTGCCCAGAACATCCCCGCAGAGAGCTTGACTGGCATCGGCGTGTCTGCCACCGGGCAGATCGACAGCCGCAAGGGCACCGTGGCGGGCACCTGCGGCAGCCTGCCCAACTACATCGGCGCACCCATCAAGGCGGAGCTGGAAGCCGCCTTCGGCCTGCCGGTGACGGTCGCCAACGACGCCAACTGCATGACGCTGGGTGAAGTCTGGGTCGGCGGCGCGAAGGGCTACACGGACGTCATCGGTGTCACGCTGGGGACCGGCGTCGGCGGCGGCATCCTCACCGGAGGCCGCCTGTTGGAAGGTGCGCGGGGTCTCGGCGGTGAGCTGGGACACTTCCGCACCCACGCGCTGGATGGCGTGTTCTGCACCTGCGGCGCGTCGGGCTGCTGGGAGCGGTACGCCGCAACCACCGCTCTGGTGCGGGGCGCACAGCCCCGGAACCCGAAGTGGAAGGATGGCCGCGCTATCTTTGAGTCGGCCCATGCAGGAGACCCCACCATCCTGGCGCTTCTGGACGACTGGACGGATGAGATCGCCCAGGGCCTTGCGGGCATGGTGCATATCTTCAACCCGCAGCTCATCCTCATCGGCGGCGGCGTCAGCGCACAGCAGGAGCTGCTGATAGACCCCATCGCAAGGAAAGTGCGCGCCTCCGTGATGCCCGCTTTTGCGGAAGGACTGGAGATCCGCGCCGCCCAGCTTCACAACGACGCCGGCATGGTGGGCGCAGTCTACTATTTCCGCCAGTCGCGGGGCGAGATCTGAAAGGGGAAGAGACGATGAAAAAACATATCCTTTGTCTGGGCGACTCCAACACCCACGGCTACTGCGCCGACCCGGCGGACTGTGCCGACCACGGCATCCGCTTCAATGAGGACGAGCGCTGGACCTGCCGCCTGCAGACGGCGCTTGGCAGCGACTATCTCGTGACGGAAGAGGGCCTTTCGGGCCGGACGACCGTTTTCGTGGACCCCATCCATGAATCGATGGACGCTCTGAGCGTGGCTTATTCGCTCCTCAAGAGCCATGAAGTCATCGATCTGCTCATCATCATGCTGGGTACCAACGACGTCAAAGAGCGGTTCAACGCCAATGCCGCCTGCATCGGCGCGGGGATGGAACGGCTGATCCTCAAGGCCAAGAGCGTGGACTGCTGGGGGACCAAGGCTCCCAACATCCTCGTCGTGGCCCCGCCCCGCATCGGCGATGGTTTCCATGATGCCGTCATGGGCGAGGGCTGCGTGGAAAAGTCGAAGGGCGTGGCTGAGCAGTTCTGTATCGTTGCGGAACGTCAGAACGTCCATTTCCTCAATGCTGCCGACTGCGAGTTCAATCAGGTGGACTTCATGCATCTGACCCGTAAGGGCCACGCACAGCTGGCGGATCTGCTGGCAAAGGAAGTGCCGGCGCTTTTATAATAGCATAACGAGCCGCCCCGGCTTCCTGTTGCGGAAACCGGGGCGGTTTTGCTGTTTTTGCAGATGGGAAGGAAACGATTTCGAACTTCTCCGTTGCATTTCACACCAAAGTATGTTTCAATAAAAAGCAGCAAATGGAATGGAACGGAGAAGGGGGAGACTGCGGGATGCTGAAAATTGCGGTCGTCGAAGACCAGCAGGAAGTGCGGGACGAGCTGTGCCGGTTCATCCGGCAGTACGCCGCCGAGAACAGCCTGCAGGTCGAGGTGCTGCCCGTCGAGGATGGGGCCGTCATTGCGGAGCACTACGAGCCGGGGTATGACATCATCTTTATGGATGTGGAGATGCCGGGACTGGACGGCTTCGGCGCGGCGGAGAAGATACGGGCCGTGGACGCAGACGCCGTGCTGGTGTTTGTGACCAACATGGCGCAGTACGCTATCAAGGGCTACGAGGTGGACGCACTGGACTATGTCCTCAAGCCGGTGAACTACTACCAGTTCTGCACCAAGCTCTCCCGGGCTGTCCAGCGGGTGCAGCGCCGCCGGGGCGGACAGGTCGTTTTACAGTTGGCCGGAGGCGGGATGCAGGTGCTCTCCACCGGCGACATCTACTATCTCGAGACCCATGACCGGCTGCTCTGGTATCACACCACCAAGGGTGAGTTTTCCGTCCGTGCCAGCCTCGCCAGCGCCGAAAAGCAGCTGGCGCAGTACCATTTCTCCCGCTGCAACCAGTGTTATCTGGTCAACCTGAAATATGTAAAGGCTGTGGAGAACGACTTTGTCCACGTCAACACCGACCATCTGGAGATCAGCCGCCGCCAGCGTGCGGCTTTCCTGACGGCGGTGGCGTCCTACATCGGAGGTGTGCTGTGAATCTTCTTGCACGCCATGTCATCTTCCGGGCATTGCTGCGGTGGACTGCTGCGGTGGCGTTCTGCATCCCGCTCAAGCACCGGCCTCACGCCCGCCTGCGGGCGCTGGGGATGCTGCTGCCCCTGCTGGGGCTGACCTATGTGCTCGACCCCGCGGCTCAGAGCACCAGCCTCCACGAGCTTCAATTCTCTCTGCTGACGCTCTATGTCGCGTTTTTCGTTCTGCTGGGCATGATGATCTACGCCTGCGTTGAGATAGACAAAAAGAGTGCGCTCTACTGTGCCGTATGGAGCCTGCTGGCCTCCCAGACCGCTTACGAGTGCTGGCATCTGGTGGAAGTATTCTTCGAGTGGCGGGGAACGCCCCTCGACCTCGGAAGCCTGCCGGTCATGCTGGCACAGCTGGCCGCTGGTGCATTCTTTTATTTTGTTATCTGCACCACCCTCTCCCGGAAGATGTCTTATAAAGGAATGTATAACATCGGCCCGCGCCAGCTGACCAGCGCCTTTTTCATCGGCATCCTCTTCATGTTCCAGGCTGCGCTGCTGAGCGGCGGGCAGGTGGTGGTGCTGGATCGCAGTCTCGTCATGACGATGTTTGTCGGGCAGTTTTACTTCCTGACCCTGCTCTACTTCCAGACCGAGGTGTTCAAGCTCTCGGCCATGCAGAAGGAGATGGACACCCTCAACCTTTTATATGAGCGCCAGCGGGAGCAGTACCAGGTGGCGCGGCAGAATGTCCAGATCATCAACAAGCGCTGCCACGAGCTGAAGCTTCAGATCGCCGCGCTCCGCCAGATGTCGAGCGCCCCGGCAGACCCGGAGCTGAAAGCCCACATCGACGAGGCCGAAAAGGCCGCTCAGCTCTACGACGCCAGCCGAAACACCGGCAATGAGGTGCTGGACGTGGTGCTCACGGAAAAGAGCCTGCTCTGCGAGTCCCGCCGCATCCAGCTCAACGCGGTGACGGACGGCAGCTGTCTGAGCTTTTTTGAGGCCAGCGACCTCTACGCCCTTTTTGCCAATATGCTGGACCACGCCATTGAAAGTGCAGTGAAGGTGCCGGAACCGGAGCGCCGCTGCATCGACCTGCTGGTCTGCACCCGGCAGAGCTTCGTGGTGGTGAACGTCATCAGCCCTGACCGCCCGGCGGAGTCTGCCGACACCCGCGCCGCCCACTACGCCGTCAAAGTGACCAACCGCATCGTTCAGAAGTATAAAGGTACCCTGACCACAGAGAGCCAGAACGGGTTCTTTGCGGTGAAAATTATTTTTCCGAGCGCCCTCTCGTAAAGGCTCTCCCTTTGGGAGAGGCTTTTTTTGTTGTCCTGCAAGCTTTCATTTGACTCTCGTTGTATCCAACTGTTTGTGAGAGATGCACAAATATATCAGCTTCGATTTGTGAGAGCAAAACCGAATATCCACACCATTCGACCGATTATCGCAACGGTCTTGCGAAAGAAAAAGTCTTTGATAAAATAATAGCGAAAGACAGAAAAACGACCGCACAACAGAGAAAACGCTACAGATACAGGGGAGGAAAACGAATGCGAAGCATCGCCAAGCTCATGCAGGACTGGCAGTTCACCGGGCCGGACGGCAAGACCACTCTGGTGGAGCTGCCCCACACTTGGAACGCAAAAGACGGCCAGGACGGCGGCAACGATTACTGGCGCGGCACCTGCACCTACAGCACTACCTTTGCCGCTCCGGCGTTCGACGCAGCTTCGCAGGAAGTCTGGCTGCAGTTCGAGGGCGTCAATTCCAGCGCCAAAGTTCTGCTGAACGGCAGGAACATCTGCACCCACGACGGCGGCTACTCCACCTTCCGTGTCCATGTCTCCGACCTGCTGGCAAAAGACAACCAGCTCACCGTCGAGGTGGACAACAGCATCAACGACCGTGTCTACCCCCAGAAGGCCGACTTTACATTCTACGGCGGTATCTACCGCGACATCAGCCTGATGGTGGTCAGCAAGAACCACATCGCTCTGGGCCACTTCGGCGACACCGGCGTCAAGATCACCCCCGCCCTCAAGGACGGTAAGGCTGACATCCGGGTCGAGACCCTTGTGGAAGGTGAGGGCGCTGTCTCCGTCGAGCTGCAGGACGCAGCCGGCAGCATCGTGGCCAGGGCTGAGGGCGCAGACGCTCAGCTCCACCTGGACGCTCCCCACCTCTGGGACGGCGTGAAGGACCCCTATCTCTACACCTGTGTCGTCCGCCTGAGCAGCGACGGCACCGTGGTGGACGAAGTTTCCACCCGCGTGGGTCTGCGCACCTTCTCGGTGGACTCTAGGAACGGCTTCTTCCTCAATGGCCGTCCCTATCCGCTCCACGGCGTCTCCCGCCATCAGGACCGCAAGGGCGTGGGCAACGCCATCACCCGCGAGATGCACGATGAGGATATGGCCCTCATCCGGGAGCTGGGTGCCAACACCGTCCGGCTGGCCCACTACCAGCACGACCAGTACTTCTACGACCTCTGCGACCAGTACGGCATGGTGGTCTGGGCTGAGATCCCCTACATCTCCGAGCACCTGCCCAATGGCCGCGCCAACACCATCAGCCAGATGAAGGAGCTCATCTGCCAGAACTACAACCACCCCTGTATCGTCTGCTGGGGCGTCTCCAATGAGATCACCATCTCCACCAGGGACAAGGCCGATATGCTCGACAATCACCGCGAGCTGAACGACCTGTGCCACAAGATGGACTCCACCCGCCTGACCACGCTGGCCTGCTACGCCATGTGCGGCCCCTTCAACCCGGTGGCTCACATCACCGACCTCGTCAGCTGGAACCTCTACCTCGGCTGGTATGTGCCGGGCCTGTTCCTGAACGACCTGTGGATGGACTTCTTCCATCTGGTCTACCCGGGCCGTCCTCTGGGCTTCTCCGAGTACGGTGCCGAGGGTATGCCGAACCTCCACAGCTCGAAGCCCCGCCGCGGCGACCACACCGAAGAGTATCAGGCAAAGTATCACGAGTACATGCTCCGCTGCTTCGACCGGCATAAGTGGATGTGGGCGACCCACGTCTGGAATATGTTCGACTTTGCAGCCGACGCCCGCGACCAGGGCGGCGAGCCGGGCATGAACCATAAGGGCCTCGTCACCTTCGACCGGAAGACCCGGAAGGACAGCTTCTACCTCTACAAGGCATGGTGGAGCGACGAGAACTTTGTCCACATCTGCTCCAAGCGGTTCACCGACCGCACGGAGAGGGAGATGGAAGTGAAGGTCTACTCCAACCAGAAGTCCGTCGCCCTCTATGTCAACGGCGAGAAGGCCGGCGAGCAGACCGGCGAGCACGTCTTCAGCTTCCGTGTGCCGCTGACCGGCGAGATCGAAGTCAGGGCTGTGGCCGGTGACTGCACCGACACCGCTTCCTTCCGTCATGTGGACACCCCGAACCCCAGCTACAAGCTGGTCAAGACCAAGTCCAAGAGTGCAAACTGGGTCTGATTTGTGAAACATTCCGCCGACCGGCGGTTGTTATAGAAAAAAGGAGGAGAATCCGTGAAAAACACCAAACCGAAAGTACGGCTGTGGTCTGTTCTCACCGGCCTGACGGCGATCCTGACCGTCGCTGCCATCGTGGGCAACATCATCGCAAACCAGTACGCTACCACCCTCAACGTCGCTCTGAATGCATCTACCTATAAGATCATCCACGGCGAGAATACCGGCGATACCGAATACTTCAAGAAGGGCTTTGCTTCCGATGAGGAGCGCGAGGCTTACGAGGCCGAACTGTGCGCGACGGTCGAGGCCGAGGGCGCAGCTCTGCTGAAGAACGAGAACAATGCCCTGCCTCTGGCCAGCGGCGCTAAGGTCAGCCTGTTCGGCCACGGCTCTGTGGACCTGATGTACGGCGGCACCGGCTCCGGCTCTGTCGATACCAGCAAGGCTCCCAACCTCAAGCAGGCTCTGGAAGCTCAGGGCATCACCATCAACCAGACCCTGTGGGACCTGTACAGCTCTGACTCCATGATGAGCAAGTACAGCCGCATGACCCCCGCTTCCATCTCCGATACTCTGGAGGCGAACACCCAGTACGCTGTCAACGAGGCTCCCTGGAGCGCTCTGTCCAGCGCTGAGTCCAGCTTTGCTGAGTACGGCGACGCTGCCATCGTGGTCCTCTCCCGCTCTGGCGGTGAGGGCGCAGACCTCCCCAGCGGTGCCAACGGCACCAGCGACAGCTGGATCTCCGGCCAGGAGGGCGACGGCAACTACCTCGCTCTGTCCGCTGAAGAGATCGAGCTGCTCCAGAACCTGAAGGCTCTGAAGGACAACGGTACCTTCAAGAACATCGTCGTCCTCATCAACAGCTCCAACGCCATCGAGCTGGACTTCCTCAACCCCGAGATCTGCGGTGAGGACTACGGCATCGACGCTGCTATGTGGATCGGCGACGTGGGCCAGACCGGCATCAACGGTGTGGGCCAGCTGCTGTCCGGCGCTGTCACTCCCTCCGGCTCTCTGGTCGATACCTATCTGTACGACAACATGGCAAACCCCGCTATGTACAACTTCTACACCCAGGCTTACCCCAACGCAGCAGAGTACAACCTGCTGACCGAGGGCGCTGACGTGCAGGGTATGTACAGTGTCTATCAGGAAGGCATCTACCTGGGCTACCGTTACTTCGAGACCCGTTACGAGGATGTCGTCATGGGTACCGCCAAGGCTGGCGATTACAACTGGGCGACCACCGTTGCTTACCCCTTCGGCTACGGCGACAGCTACACCACCTTCGCATACTCCAACTTCAACGTGACCGAGTCTGATGATGCCTTCACCGTCACCCTGAAGGTCACCAACACCGGCAAGACCTTCTCCGGCAAGGAGACCGTCCAGATCTACTTCCAGTCTCCCTACACCGCTTACGACAAGGCAAACGGCATCGAGAAGGCTGCTGCTGAGCTGTGCGGCTTCGCAAAGACCGACGTGCTGGCTCCCGGCGCTTCTGAGGACGTGACCATCACTGTCCCGAAGAGCGAGCTGCGCACCTACGACGCGAACAACGCCAAGACCTACATCGTGGACGCCGGTGACTACTACTTCACCGCTGCCACCGATTCCCACAACGCAGTCAACAACATCCTGGCTGCCAAGGGCTACACCGTCGAGAACACCAATGGCCGCATGACCGAGAATGGCAACACCGACCTCGCCTGGAAGTGGACCAACGACACCCTCGACACCACCACCTTCTCCACCGGCGCAAATGGCACTGCCATCACCAACCTGTTTGACGAGTCCGACCCCAACAAGAGCAGCGATGCTCCCGGCAGTGTGACCTGGATGAGCCGCTCCGACTGGACCGGCACCATCCCCACCGCTCCCGCACAGCTGACCGCCAACGAGACTCTGGCTGCAAGCCTCGCCTTCACCAAGTACGACGGCTCTGAGGCCAACAGCGTCGAGATGCCCACTCTGGGCGCCAAGAACGGCCTGACCCTCGCTTCCATGATCGGCAAGGACTTCGATGATCCCGAGTGGGATACCCTGCTGGACCAGCTGACCTACAGCGAGATGGTCCAGACCATCACCCTCGGCTTCCACAACACCGCAGCCGCTGCCTCCATCGGCAAGACTGCTACCAAGGACGAGAACGGCCCTCAGGGTCTGACCGCTGCCCTGACCGGTGGTGCATCCGCAATGTGCTACACCTCCGAGGATGTCATGGCCGCTACCTTCAATGTTGACCTCATCAACGAGGTCGGCCGGTGCATCGGCGAGGACTGCCTGGCCATGGGTTACTCCGGCCTGTACGGCCCCGGCATCAATATGCACCGCACCGCTTACTCCGGCCGTAACTTCGAGTACTACTCTGAGGACCCGTTCGTGGCTGGCACCATCTGCGCTGCTGAGGTGCAGGGCATCCAGTCCAAGGGCGTCTACGTCTACCTGAAGCACGTCGCCCTGAATGACTCCGAGACCAGCCGCCGCGGTGTCAACACCTGGCTGAACGAGCAGACCGCTCGTGAGATCTATCTGGAAGTCGCTGACAAGGCCATCACCGATGGCGGCGCCTGGAGCGTCATGACCGGCTTCAACCGCTGGGGTGCTACCTGGTGCGGCGCGAACGCCAACCTGCTGACCGGCTTCCTGCGCGGCGAGCTGGGGATGCGCGGCATGTGCATCACCGACTTCTCCGGTTCCAGCCAGTACATGGACCTGGTGGACGGCCTCATCGCCGGCTCCGACATCTGGGACAGCCCGATGCCCAAGATCCACACCACCAAGGCTGCAAACTATGAGAACGATGCTTACATCGTCACTCAGATGCGCAATGCGATGCACCACATCCTCTACACCGTGGTCAACTCCAACGCCATGAACGGCTGGGCTTCCACCGATACCCTGAAGACCATCACCCCGTGGTGGCAGACCGCCATCTATGCGCTCATCGCAGTGCTGGCCGTTCTGACCATCCTGTGCGCATGGCAGCTGAGCAAGGCCCTCAAGGCGAAGAAGAGCATGGTCGATACCGCTCCCGCAGCTGACCAGAAGTAATTCCGGCGCAGATTTCCGCAACTGTTAAGAACAAATGGCAGCCTGTCCCCCAGAACGGCGGGCAGGCTGCCGTTTTTTGTAAGAAAAAGGAGACACCGCAAATGGGTGAACAAACCGCAAAGGCGCCGGGCCTGAACCGCGCCAAGACCTACCAGCTGGTGCTGTTCCCGCTGAACAACGGCGCAACGAACGTGTACTATGTGCTGGTGCTTTCCTACATCGCCACCTTCGGCAGCAAGGTGCTGGCCCTGTCCATGATCTTCGCTTCGGTCATGGTCACCGGTATGCGCCTGTTCGACGCCATCACCGACCCCATCATCGGCGCCCTGATGGACCGCACCAACGGCAAGTTCGGCAAGTTCCGGCCCTTCATGGTCATCGGCAACCTCATCATGGCAGCCAGCATCCTCGTGCTGTACTGCCTGACCCCGCTCATCCCCGCCAGCTCGATGGGCCTGCGCTATGCGGCTTTCGTGGCTCTGTACGCAGTCTGGGTCATCGGCTACACCTTCCAGACCAGCTGCACCCGTTCCGGCCAGACCGTTCTGACCAACGACCCCAAGCAGCGCCCCCTGTTCACCATCTTCAACACCGTCGGCTCTCTGCTGGGCATGGGCGCGATGCAGTTCTTCGCCCCCATCCTCGCCAAGAACTATGAGGGCGGCTACGCCTCTGCCGGTTTCTTCCGCACCCTGGCTCCCGTGGGCATCGTCATCTCCATCCTCCTCACCATTCTGGCCATCATCGGCATCTGGGAGAAGGACCAGCCCAAGTACTTCGGCATCGGCGGCGAAAAGACCGAGAAGGTCAAGGTCAGCGAGTATCTGCAGATCATCCGGGAAAACAAACCCATGCAGCGTCTGATGATCGCGGGCGCTGGCACGAAGCTGGCGCTCTCCATCGCCAACAACACCACGGTTCTGTGCATGCTCTACGGCTGCATGATGGGTGCTTACGATGGGCTGTACCTGCCCATGATGGTGCTGGGCTACGCCTGCAGTGTGCCGTTCTTCATTCTCTCTGTGCGCACCAGCCAGAAGAAGGGCCAGAAGGCCAGCCTGACGAAGTATGTCAGCGTCGCGCTGGCCTGCTATGTCGGCGTGCTGGTCCTGCTGCTGCTGTGGGGTCACGGTGATGCATTCCATCTGAGCCTGCTGGGGGAGAATGGTCTGTCCATCAACCTGTACACGATTCTGTTCATCCTGTTCTTCGGCATCGGCTACGGCGCATACTACGCTACTGCCGATATGCCCATTCCGATGGTTGCCGACTGCTCCGACTACGAGACCTACCGCTCCGGCAAGTATATTCCGGGCATCATGGGTACGCTGTTCAGCCTGGTGGATAAGCTCGTTTCCAGCCTGTCCGCCACCGTCGTCGGCATTGCCGTGACCTTCATCGGTCTGAACAACCTGCCCACCCAGTATGACCCGTACACTCCGGGCATGAATGTGGTCGTTATCGTCCTGTTCTGCGCCATCCCGATGGTCGCCTGGGCGGCCACTCTCATCGCCATGAAGGGCTACAGCCTGACCGGCGAGAAGATGAAGGAGATCCAGGCCGTCAACGCCTGCCGCCGCGACGCGGTTGCGAACGGCATGAAGCTGGAAGATGCCATGGAAAAGTGGCAGACCGTCGACCAGCTGCCCGCGGAGTACCGCGCCTAAGCTTTAACCCTGCGATTCTCTTTGTCCTTCCATAAACGCAAAGCCCCCCGGCATCGTGAGGATGCCGGGGGGCTTTGTTTAGTCTGCGTGGCAGGAAAAAAGAGAACCCCATGGCGGGATACGCCATGGGGTTCTCTTTTGGTGCGGAAGATGGGACTTGAACCCACACGTCATAGACACACGCACCTCAAACGTGCCTGTCTGCCGATTCCAGCACTTCCGCTTGTTGCATTGACTGCAAGTGATATTCTAGCACAAACACCCCGGAAAAGTCAAGGCTTTTGCCGAAAAAAGATTTTGCAAAATCCCCGCCTTGTAAAGACTTGTTGGGAATGGTAGAATAAAGGCAGCAAAAAAAGGGGAGAACTGCCATGCAAAATTTAATTTTCAGCCTGAACGCGACCCTGCCGGTGTTCCTTGTCATGGTGGTGGGGTACGCGCTGGGGCAGCTCGACTTTCTGCCGTCCGCGTTCTGCAAGGCGTCGGACAGGCTGACCTTTAAGGTGACTTTGCCGCTCATGCTGTTTCTGGACATGGGCAGCGTGGACATCCTGCACGACTTCCGGCCCAGGTTTGTGCTGTTCTGCTTTGCTGCCACCCTCGTCGGCATCCTGACCGTCTGGGCGGGGGCTAAACGTTTTTTGAAAGACAAGACGCTGGTGGGCGAGTTCGTGCAGGCGGGCTACCGCAGCAGCGCCGCCGTGCTGGGCGTGGCGTTCATCCAGAACATTTACGGCAGCGCCGGCATGGCCCCGCTCATGGTTTTAGGCAGTGTGCCGCTTTTCAACATCTTTGCGGTGCTGATCTTGATGCTGGAATCGCCCGAGCAGCGCGGCGTGCCTGACCCGAAGCAGCTCTTGCGCGGCGTGGCCACAAACCCGATCCTGCTGGGCATTGTGTTCGGCACGGTCTATGCGCTGCTGCCGTTCACGCTGCCGCAGATCGCGACCAAAACCATCAGCAGCATTGCGTCGCTGACCACGCCGCTGTCGCTGCTGTCCATCGGCGCGTCGTTTGAGGGGACAAAGGCCATCAAAAAGCTCGGCCCCACGCTGGCGGCGGCGTTCATTAAGACCGTGGGCCTTGCGGCGGTGTTCCTGCCCTGCGCGGTAGCGCGGGGCTTTCGGAATGAGGAACTCGTCGCACTGCTTATCATGCTGGGCAGTCCCACGACGCCGAGCGCCTATGTCATGAGCAGGAACATGGGCCATGAGGGCGTGCTGACCTCGAGCTGCATTGCCCTGACGACCCTTCTCTCCGCCCTGACGCTGACAGGCTGGATCTTTGTTCTGCGGAGCGGGGGATACTTATAACGGAAAAAGGCTTCCCCCATCGGGGAAAGCTGTCCGCGAAGCGGACTGATGAGGGCCGCGTTGCCGGCAATATCCCGTTTACGGGAAACAGCGCAAGCTTTGCCCTCATCCGACCTCGCTTCGCTCGGCCACCTTCCCCCGACGGGGAAGGCTTTTTGTTTTTTATTGCTTCTCCTCCGGCTCGGCTACGGGCACACCGCGGTGCTCCACGGGCGTCGAAAAGACGATCTGCGTCCGGGTGCGGCCAAACTGCTGCAGGTGGTTGATGAACTGATCCAGCTCCTGCGTCGTACCGAACAGCACCTCTATCAGCATACTGTAATCGCCGGTGACGCAGTTGCATTCCACCACATGGGGGCAGCTCTGGATATAGGGGTAAAACTCCGGCTTGCGCTGGGGGTCCATGTCCAGATTGATGAACGCCTTGACCATGTAGCCCAGCTTCGGCGCGTCGACCTGTGCCTGGTAGCCGGTGATGGTGCCGGAGTTTTCCAGCCGGGCCATGCGGGCCGACACGGCGGGGCTGGACAAAAACACATGGTCGGCAATTTCCTTTAACGGTGCGCGGGCGTTGTTTTGCAGAAGGTCGATGATTTTACGGTCAATGTGATCCATGGTAACACCTCATTTTAGGCAAAAAGCTCCCGTTCGTGTGCGCCATTGCACCTGAGCGAGAGCTTAGTCAGCTTTACTATGCAAAGAATTTTACCATACGGAAAGCAAAAAGTAAAGTGATTTGCAAAATAAATTAAGGCGACAACCCGGCAGCAGCCTGTCTGCCTTGTGCCTCACATATCCGGGAACACATTCCGCGCACTGATAAGTGCATTGTTATAGTACATCTCAAAATGGCAGTGGGGACCCGTGGCAGCGCCGGTGGCCCCCACATAGCCGATCAACTGCCCCTTTTCCACGGTCTGCCCGGCCTGCACGACAAAGGACGACATGTGGGCGTACAGCGTTTTGTACCCGTTACCGTGGTCGATCTCCACATAGTAGCCCCAGCTCATGGTGGGGTGGTTGTGCCACTGGGCGGCAATGACCGTGCCCGCGTCGGCGGCATAGATCGGCGTGCCGTAGGGGGCCGTGATGTCCACGCCGCGGTGTCCATAGGGCAGACTGGCCCACCGGCTGATGCCCGAATACCCCGGCACCGGCCAGAGAAAGCTGCCTGTGCCCAGCCTGCCGATCATGCCGCTTTTCAGCCGTGTGCCGCGGTGGATGACCTCCGGTACGGAGGCCTGCACAAGCTGCACATCCACTACACGGGTGCTGACGACCTCGCCCGCCACGGTTGTGATCTCGCTGGTGACAAGCTCGCTGCCGTTCTGCCCGGCCTGTACGGTCTCGGTTTTGCCAAAATCCAGCCCCGCGTCCTCGATGGTCTGGGTCTCGAACGGCAGCTCCCGGGTCACGGTCTCATACCGCACGGCCTTGACCTGCAAAAGGTCGTCCGCCCGCAGTGCGGCGGTCAGGTCGCGGTACGGTGTGATGGCCGCGGCAGGGTAGATGCCGTCCACCAGCCGCAGGGCGTGGACAAAGTCGGTCTGCACACCGTCGGTCTGCCACGGCGCACGCACGGCGTACAAAAACTGCCGCAGGTGGTCGCCCTCGTCGGTGACGAACCGCAGCGCGCCGTCCAGATAGACGGCGGTGCCCTCGGTGATCTCGCCGCCTGCGGCGCGCAGGATGGCATCTGCGGTCTCGCGCTCGGTCATGGGGCGGGTGTCGGCGTCGGCCATGACAAGGGTGTACGCGGGTTGGACGTCCCAGTCGGCCACGCCGGTCAGGCGGGCCTGTACGTCGGCGCGGGCTGCGTCGAACGCCTGCTCGTCTGTGACATAGCCCACGACCTGCCCGCCGACCTCGACCCGCAGCACAAAGGGCCGCGCCAGCGCGGTGCGCACGAACCATGCCAGCACCCCGGCGGCCA
>OODH01000371.1_pt1 | contig 37954 bp, 29 predicted proteins | sample 1671391 | NCBI WGS metagenome assembly OODH01 (sample SAMN06348152, study PRJEB24527) | human gut metagenome | biome: human gut; feature: ankylosing spondylitis patient; material: feces | host: Homo sapiens | place: China | collected 2015-10 | reverse complement strand
CGGGACTGTCAATTTTTCTCGCGTGATTAATACAAGTGAAGCCCAATAATATTCATTCCAGTTATTTAAAAAAGCCAAAACTGCTGCTGTCATAATTCCCGGACGTGCAATCGGAAAAATAACTTTTACCCATGTCTGTACATAGCCACACCCATCAATTCTTGCGGCCTCCTCTAATTCTCTTGGAATATTATCATAATAATTTTTTATAACAAAAAAACTAACTGCGATTCCACTACAAGAATAAATAAGAATTAATGCGGCTCTTGTATCATACAAATGTAAGTTATTGATTAAATTATATACAGGGTAAGTCAAAGCAGTCGCTGGTATAAACATTGTTGAATATAAAAGGATATTTACCAGTTTTTTCCCTTTAAACTCCATTCTTGCAACTACATAAGCAGACATAGAAATCATAACCACACTAATTAATACCGATATTCCTGCAACAATTAAACTATTTCCAAAATAACGAAATACATGAAGATCTTTAAAAGTAGAAATATATCCATCTAAACAAATCGACTCCGGCAACTGAAACCCAGGTCTCGCCATCGGATCTTTCTTTAAGCTCGATAACACAAGCCAAATCAGCGGAACCAAAGAGACAATTAGTGCCCACGCCAAACATATATATGTTACAATTTTGGTTCCTGTTGGCAAATTATTTACAGTTTTTCTATGTAGAGATTTTTTCATAACGCTTCTTCCTTCCTAATGTTTCTCTTTTTTTAATGAAACACTATATACAAAATTAATTATCAGAATAATAACCAGTCCTGCTAAAATCTGTATCAAAGCAACAGCATTTGCACGTCCGAATTGAGTTCGTGGGCTTGTAATTGCTAATTCGCGAATCACATAACTGATACTATATGTTCCTGCTGCTCCTTTTGTCAGGAAATATACCTCATTATAAAGAAGGAAACCAGCCGTTGCTGCAAGAATAGACACAGTTTTTAATGTTCCTTTTATCATTGGAATCGTAATAAACCAATCCTGCTTTAATCCGCTAGCTCCATCTAACATTGCTGCCTCTCTTACTTCTTCCGGAACTGCCATAATATTTCCAAGTATCATTAATGTTGTAGTTCCGGTAAAAAAAATATAAGCACATGTCATAGCTATAAATGCCGGTCCTTTTAATAAAAGGATATTATCTGTAAAATTCTTATTAAACAATCTGATTATCGGATTGATAATTCCATAAGATGGATTATATAACTGTAAAAATATCACTCCCATTGCTGCTGTAGAGATCATATTAGGAATAATATAAACGTTCCGTACAAACTTAATTCCCTTTATTTTTCTTGACAAAGCCAGAGCTATTAATGTAGCAACTGGAATCTGAACAACTGCACCAAGAATTGCCCATGTAGTAGAGTTCTTAAGTGCTTCCCAGAAAAATGGATATTTTTTAAAAATGTACTCATAATTATTCCATAAATCTTGAAATCCAAAGAATTCCGGAGACGTGATATTACTATAATCCCACTTACAAAAAGACGTAACGAATACTGTAATTATTGGATACAGATAAAAAATACAAAACGCTATAATTGTTGGTGTCAAAAAAGCAATAATAAAACCTGTACGCTTTATTCCTAATTTATTTTTTTTCTTCTTACAAATATTATCTTTCAACTCGGTCCCTCCGATAAAAAGGGGAAGGGATATTCTCTCCCCTCCCTCATATCAACATCTAAATCAATTTTAATTAACCAATCAATGCAAGTAATTCTTTCTGAAGCGATTCGAATCTTGCATCAATGTCTGTTCCTTCAACTGCACACTCCATCAACGCATTAATAATTGCTTTATTAACATCTGATCCCCAAGTATAATTCATATTAATTACAACTGTATCCGCTGAGTTGACCTGTGAGCACGCCTCCGCAAGTTTTATTGTTGCAGCATCCCCACTTGTTTCTGCAAGTGTATTAAGATCAACTGTTGTATTACATGGATTTGCTTGAACTTCAGTAAAAATCTTTTCCTGTACTTCCTTACTAGTCATATATTTAATAAACTCAAGTGCAAGTTCTGTCTTCTCTTCGCTCATATTGTTTGCTACTGCAAGACCACCACCTGCTGATGCAATCGCAACATTGCCTGGGAATAACGCTGGTTCAATAGAATCAACCAGTGATGCATCAATTCCACTTGCATTCCATACACCATTAAAAAGTACTCCAACTTTTCCATTTGTGTTAAATTCAGCCATTAAATTTCCATTATCATCTGTTGTATGCTGAGATCCATTTGCCTGATCTAATTTTGCTGCTGTTTTGAATGCATTAGCAAATTCATCTGAATTTATTGTTTCTTCTGTCAATTCAGATTCAACCATTTTCTTTCCTGCATCTGTAGACGCCATAATTGCATTTACAATATAGCTAGAACCCTGTCCCGCTATGTAGCCATAAGCGTCATCTCCCAGATCTGCAATCTTCGTCATTGCATCTCCAAATGTATTCCAATCTGTAAATGCATCTGTAGAAGTACCTGCTTTTTCAAAAATACTTGAATTATACCAAAGACCACGGCTTTCAATCTGATCATGCACTGCATAAATATGTCCATCCTGATCATGCTGTGTGTAATTAAGTCCTACTGCATCCTGCAAATTATTTTCATCGATATATGGTTTCAAGTCATAAACAAGATCCTGTGAGATTGCTGCCTGCGGTACTCCACCGCCACCAACATCTACCATATCCGGGAAAGAACCACCCGCAACCTGCGCACTTACAATATCATCTCTGTTTTCAACAGCAATCGGTTTAAAAGTTACATCTCCATCTGCATGTTCCTGCGCAAATTCGTCATAAATATCTCTCATTACCTGCGCCGCAGCCCACTCACTTTCATCCTGATAATATCCATGATAGAACTCCAGAACATTGTTACCACTAGATTCGCTCTTCTTCTCTCCTCCATCTTCTTTTACCGAGCTGCTACCACATCCAGCTAAAACAGATGCTCCCATTGCTGCTACTAACAATACACTAACTAATTTTTTTTTCATTTTTTCCTCCTTTTATATCGGTTGTATTTGTTAAGTGTATTCTACATTTATTTTTATTCATTTTGAATATATACGGTTGACTATAAACCGTATAATATTTACATATTGCCAAATCAAATACGTAAAATATTTACCTTTTGTCAATTTTTTCGTATTTTTGTACAAAAAAAGTGCATGTCACCTCTATTTCCGAGTCAACATGCACATATTCTATTTTTATTTATTTTCTAAACCTTCTTCAAATTCCTGTATAGATAGAGTTCCTGTTAGCACATCAAAAATGGTTTTTATAAAATAATCCTTTTGTTCGGCTGACCAAATATTATTCGGAACCTCTATTTTTTCGTCTGTCTCAAGAACAAGTGTAGCCGCCTGATACAATCTGCTTTTACTCTCCTTATAAGATTCCAAAGATATATCTGGATTTGCCGGAATTTGCTCTGTCTTTTCAAGAATTTTCGTCTGAACCTTCTTGCTAAGCATGTACTTTAAAAATTTAACTGCTGCTTTTTCTTTTTCTTCATTCCCACTATTACCTAAAACGTACCCTAAACCAGAAGAAATACATGACATTGACTCTCCCCCGTCTGTTGGTAAGAGTGCATATTTAGCATCAATTTGCTTTGAAATCATCGGTGCTCCCCATACTCCATTAATATAAATTGCCAGTTTTCCTTCATTAAAAAGATGAGTCTCATCTCGATAACTATATTCAGCGTTTTCAGAAATAGCCGAATTATACATTCGTTTCATCCGATTTATTGCATTATTGAAAATTTCATCCTGAAATATAAGATTATGTCCTTCAAATCGAGAATCCTCACTTCCAGCTAACATGTGATCCATACAGTATAAATATCCTTCTGCCGTTGGTTGGAGTGCTTTTACTTCATTTTTTTCATTTAACGCCCACTCACTAATCTGATCACACATTGTTTGAAATTCATCCCAACTTTTTGGTACTTTCTCAATTCCTGCTGCCTTTAAAATATCTTCATTATACCAATATCCTCCGCTTAACATTCGTGCATCTGCCACAGAGTACAACTCTCCATTTTCTGTACTCCAGTATTCTTTATTTACTTCTGAAATACTATCAGCAAATTCTTGATCTTGTTGCATATATGGATAGATATCTAGTGCCATATTATTTTCAATCATAAAATCATAGGTATTATTTTCACCTGTTCCACTAAAAGATACAATATCTGGTATATTACCGACCATTATCATATCTTCTACTTTTCTCATCATGTCTTCTCTTGTTGGCATAGAAATCATCTGTAAATTAATATCTGGGTTTTCTTCCTGAAATTCTTCATAAATCTCTCTCATTGCAACATGGTCTTCTTCTGTGCCTCCCCAGGCATGGATCAACGTGATAGTAACACTGTGATTGCTCTCTTTTCCGCACCCTTCTAAAATACAACCAACTCCTAAAATTAGCATCAGGGTCATTAGCCACTTAGTAGTTTTTTTCATCTTTCCCCTGCTTCCTAAATTCTTTAGGTGAAACCCCAGTAATTTTTTTAAACATCTTCGAAAAATATCCTGCATCGTCAACTCCAATCGCTTCCGAAATTTCATAAGTTTTCATATCTGTATTTAAAAGATATTCCTTTGCCGCTTCTATTCGAAGATTCAATATTGTATCAAACAGATTTATTCCTGTTTTATTTTTATAAAATCTACTTAAATAACTCCTATTTACATGTAATTCATCTGCAATCTCATCCAACGATATTTTATTTTTAAAATTTTGTTCTACATACTGATCGATCTGCTGAAGGAGCGTTCTTTGTTCTGATACAGCACTCTCCTCTTTCTCAATTTCTTTCTTTAATTGAGTTAATTTTCCCGTTGCTTTTTCTAATGCTTCTGGAAGTTCATCCATAATGGATATCTTCAAAACGTACTCACATGCATTATACTTGATCGCAAATTTGGCATAATCAAAATCTGAATATGCTGTTAATATTATCACCTGTGTTTCCGGTCTAGTTTCATATAAATATTTACACACTTCTAAACCGTTTACCCCCGGCATCTGAATATCTGTGATCACTATATCTGGAGATTCATTCTCTATACATTGGATAAGCTCTTGTCCGTCCTCAAGAACTGACACCAAATCGCAATTCATTTTCTCCCAATTTATCAACTTTTTTAATGCTTCCCTTATATATCCTTCATCATCCGCCGCTACTACTTTCCACATGGTATTTCCCCTCTTTCTGCCGGAAGAATTATTTCAATTTTTGTTCCTTTTCCTTTCTCACTCCAAATGTTAAATTTATAATTATCACCATACAAAATTTGTAACATTTTCCGAGTATTTTCAAATCCTGTATGAGTGTGATCTATCTTCTCCGGCTGTTGAACTTCTTCTGTCGGTTTCTCATTCATTTTTTCATAATCAATACCAACACCATTATCCTCAACAATAATATGAAGTATTTTGGAAGTTTTCTTTTGTTTTTTTATTTCATCATTCTCTTCAATGAAATTCTCCTCATACATGCATACCCTTATGATTCCACTTTCCTTTTTGGGTTCCAAACCATGCGACACAGCATTCTCCACAAGCGGTTCAATCAAAAGTCTTGGAATCAGATTCTCTTTTATTTGCTCGTCTTCTATATTGATTTCATAAGTTAATTTATCTTGATAGCGTTCCTTTTGCAAAAACAAATAGAATTGAACAATTTCCAGTTCTTCTCTCACTTTTATTCTTATTTCTTTTTCACGGAAAATCTTTCCCTGCATTAGTTTGGAAAAAGCATTCAAACTTTCATATAACTCCTCATTCCCAGCCATTTTTGCCTTTAAACTGAGCATTGCAAGAATATTAAACTGAAAATGAGGATTAAGCTGAGACTGTAAATATTTCACCTGTGATTGCGTTGCCAATAACTGTTTTTCATATACTTCCGTAATCAGGTATTCGATTCTATCTGCCATTTCATTGAACACCTGTCCGATATCATGGAATTCCTGTATAGAAGAATCCTCCATTCTTACGTTCAATTCCTTTCTTCCAAATGCTCGAATATTGGCGATCATTCTAGCTGCAGGTTTTGTAAAACGATAACTGATTCCATAAGATACCAAAAAAGTCAATATTAATACAATTACCAATCCCACTAAAAAGATAATTAGTGTCGGACGTAAGATTGCCAGAATATTATTCTGTCCCACTGCGATAATCGTTCTTAATCCAAAACCACTCGCATCAGCACTGACAATTACTTTCCTTCCTTCCACATTCTTATTTCCACTCCAAGATACAACTTTTTCTTTCAATAGATCATTTTGTGTTGCATCTCCCCCTGACACTAACATTAAATTATTGTGAGACAATATACTCCATGAATAATCCTGATAACCTTCTATATCTTCAAATATTCCCTCTATTGCTTCAAGACTAATTTGGGCTATACCAATGCCCTTTTCTTTCATATCATCATCATATATGCGAAAAAGAATATTAAGATTATCACTATCCGTTACACATGCATATTGATTTCTATCTTTCTTGAACCATTGTTGCATATTTGTATAAGATTTTTCCTGTTGCTTCTCAGAAGCTAACGTAATTGCATAGTAATATTCCTTGATACACTGATCCCAGTTATTGAATAAATAAACACTCGTAACAAATGGCAGCTGCTGATTTACTTGATTTCTGTCTGCAAACAACTCCATACTATACATTAATTGTTCTTTTGCAATATCTGCATCACACGAATCTGTTTGAAAAAAATCCCCCAATAAACTGTTATGCCTTATAGAAATTGCCCCATCTTCTATAAACTGCATATGAGATTGATATTGTTGAGTAGTATTATTAAGCACATATTCTATATCTTCCTGCGTATTTTTGAAAAAAAATGAGAAAAAGACATAACAAACTGCTATGGCTACCAGCATTAATGTAGCTACTGATTCGAGCAACATAAATACTGTCAGCTCGTTCTTTAAAGTATGTCTTTTTCTCATTTTTCTTTTCCCCATTTTAATGAAATGTTTATATCTATTCGGCTTTCTCACAGGTATAACCATGCTTTATGCATTACTTTTCATAATAAACTCACTAATTTTTTATATACTAACATACCCAACAGGAACAGTCGAGTAATTTCTATTTGAACTTAATAATTATGTGATTTTGATACAAAAAAGTCATTGGATTACATTTGTAATAATTGTAATTCAATGACTTATGTTTTTTTGATCAGCCGAGAAGTTCCATGATCTCCTCTTTTGTGAATACTACGGAATCCATTCCCTCGCCCTCCAGCACCTGCTCGGCAAGCTTTTTCTTTTTCTCCTGGATATCAATGATCTTCTCCTCGATCGTACCCTGGGAGACGAGTTTGTAAACCGTCACGACATTCTTCTGCCCGATACGGTGTGCACGGTCGGTTGCCTGATTCTGCACGGCAACGTTCCACCATGGATCGTAGTGGATGACGATGTCTGCTGCGGTGAGGTTTAATCCGGTTCCTCCTGCCTTTAAGGAGATACAGAACACCGGGACATCATCTTTGTTGAAGCTGTCTACCATCTGCATACGTTTTTCCTTATTGACGGAGCCGGTGAGCATATAGTAATCAATGCCCAGCTTTTTCAGCTGTTCCGCCAGACGGTCTAACATGGTCGTGAACTGGGAGAATAACAGCACCTTGTGTCCACCGTGCACTGCGTTCCCGATCAGATCCATACACATCTGGACTTTTGCGGATTCGCCCTTGTAATCTTCGAATAAAAGTGCCGGATCACAACAGAGCTGACGCAGTTTTGTGAGTTCTGCAAGGATCTGGATCTTGTTGGACTTAAATTCTGCCTCGCTCTTGCCATCTAACATCTGCTTCATCTGCTGCACATGCGCATCATAAAGAGCCAGCTGTTCGCCCTCCATCTTCGCATAAACATTCTCTTCGAGTTTTTCCGGAAGATCTTTTAATACATCACCTTTTAACCGGCGCAGGATAAACGGACGGATCATGCGCTGTAAACGTTCCATCTTGTTCTCATCTTTGTTCACAACGATCGGTGTCTCGATCTCCTCACGGAACTTCTGGTATGTATACAAAAATCCCGGCATCAGGTAATCAAAGATACTCCAAAGCTCGCTTAAGCGGTTCTCGATCGGTGTACCGGTCAGCGCCAGCTTAAAGGCTGCCGTGATCTTCTTGACGCCTTTTGCCGCCTGCGTTCCGGCATTTTTAATATATTGAGCTTCATCAATGACCTGAACTGCAAACACAATGTTTTTGTAATACTCCACGTCACGTTTTAACAGATCATAGGATGTGATGAGGATCTGCCCGTCCGTGGTGTGACGGATGATATCTTTCCGTTCCGGTGCACTTCCTGTGATCGTCACAGTCTCAAGTTCCGGTGCAAAACGCTCAATCTCTTTCTGCCAGTTATAAACTAAAGATGCCGGACATACAATAAGTGATCTGCGGCGCTCCTTTTCCCCGGCATCATAATCCTGACGCTCTGCCAGAAGAAGACTTATTACCTGAAGCGTTTTTCCAAGTCCCATATCGTCCGCAAGAATTCCGCCAAAACCGTTCTCCCGCAGCGTTTTCAGCCAGAGGAAACCGTTTTTCTGATAGTTTCTCATAACATTTTTCAGGGAATCCACCACCTCATAATCGCTGTCCTCGATGGTCTTCATGTTCCGCACCATGCCTTTGAATTCCCTGTTTTTCTCGATGGACAGCAGCTGGTTATTTTTCAGTGCTGCATCCAGATACATAGCGCGGTATTTTGGGATCACGACCGTTCCTTTTTTCAGGCTTGCCTCGGTAAGCTGTAAATCCTCACTGACTTCTGCAAGCGCACTGATCCCATCCTCTTTGATATCTAAGAAATCCCCGTTTTTCAGACGGATATACTTTTTCTTTCTGTCGTACTTGGAAAGCAGATATGCCAGCTCCTCGGAGGACATCTCATCGGAGTGTACCTTTAATTCCAGAAGGTCACTCTTTAAGGAGACACCCACGGTTACGCTCGGCGCATTGACCACTTTCATATTGCGGAACTTGTCCGACGTGTAAATTGCCATAAAATGGCTTAACCGCTGCAATCCGCCCGCCACGAGCTGATAGAGCAGATCTTCGTCTTTTGCAATGACAAAAAATGTCTTTGAATGGTCATATTCATTGAAATATGGCTCCACAAGGCTCTTGATGCGCAGCTCTTCTGACAGATCACGTACCTCGCCCGGTTCTACTTTGGCAAGCACGTTGTATTTATTATCTCCATATACTGCAACCAGCTTCGCTCCGACAACATCCATTGCCTGGCGGTCCAGATATAACTCGAATTCCGGCTTCGGCGGAACATAAAGTGCCTCATCAAAACCTTCCGGGATCACATCGAAGCTCTCCCGCACCATCGGCAGAAGATCTCTGCAGAACATTGCAAGCTCTTCTGCTGCAATATAGCAGTCTCCCCCTACCTGGCGGTGTAAAAACTGGAAGAAGTCTGATACTTTTCCTTTTAACAATGGCTCTCCGAGGAAAATCTCCCCATCCTCATAAAAGTAATAATACTTGTCTCCCTCGATCATCGGCAGATCTTCCATGCAGAGAAACGCTCCCGCACTTCCACCTTTCAGCGTCAGTTTTGGTTTGCGTTTTGTTCCATTATAGATGTAACTTTCATTCATATCATAACCGATCGTTGCATGAAAAGGAGTTCCTTTCACCGCTTCCAAAAACCGGTCGATCCCCACACCATCAAGCTCCATGGTACGCTCATAGCCGCCGGTGTAGGCATAATAAGCATGGAACTTACTCTGGCGCTTTTTATCATCATCCTGCTGCTGCATAAACCGGATCAGGCGCTTTGCATCCTCCGAAAAAGCTTCCATGTGATGATAAAAATCAAGTTTTTTACCGTAATGTACTTTCTCATTGACCTGAACGGAATGTAAAAACGCGGAAATGTTTTTTAACACATACTTTGTCTCCATTCCGATTTTAAATTCCAGTCTTGCATAGCCGTAATCCATCTCAAAGTAAGGTTCTAACTCTACTTTTCCATAAATGGTTTCCGGCAACATATATTTGGACGTTGCACGCATGGAATACTGGCTCAGCAGATTTTTCAACGGCGCTGCCGTCTCCATCTTCCCCACCGGACGTTCTCCTGCTTCCGGTGTCTCCGTGCTCTGTCCCCGCTTTAACCTGAGAATCTCCATTGGAGTTCTCTTGTTTACATAATTCAAAAGCATTGCCACACAATGCTTGCACATCCCCTCATAATTATAAAAAGCCTCACATCCGCAGTTGCAGTTCGTTACGTCTCCGAACTCCTCGTCGATAGTGGCTGTCACTTCATAATACTCCTGATTGATTCCACGAACTTTTGCCCTGACATCTGCCACTGGCAGCTCATCCACTAAATACAACTCATAGGAAAAATCAAAAACCCCCGCCGTCTCATACAGCTCTTTCCCTCTCCGGTACGCCGCCGGATACACTGTCTCTTTAATGTCTGATACGGAAAACATATAATTACTTACTCTGTCCTTTCATTTTCATTCGTACTGTCGTTATGACTGTCTTTCTATAATAACACAAAAATGGAAAAGACTGCTATAGTTTTTTCTTTGAATTTTAATTTTCACGTTTTTTTGATCTTTTTATATGTTTTTATCACGTTTTTCACAGCTAAATCACATATTTTTTCACGTTTTTATATAAAATAAGCCTCCGATATAAAATCAGAAGCTCATCTTTTCTAATTATTTTAAAAACGTCACCTTAATCTCCGTACCGGCACCCTCCTCACTTTCCAGTGAGATCTGCGCCTCATGCTGTGCCACAATGTGTTTGACAATGGCAAGTCCAAGACCTGTGCCTCCGGTCGATTTCGAACGGCTTTTATCAACACGATAAAAACGTTCAAAGACACGTTCCTGTGCCTCCTTCGGAATACCGATACCAGTGTCTTTGACGATCAGAGTCGGATGTCCGTCCTCCGTGCGTGTAATAATCGTGACTTTTCCGCCTTTTTTGTTGTAACGCACTGCGTTACTGCAAAGATTATAGATTAATTCATCTATTAGATTTCGATTTCCCCGAACCGAGGTGGCTTCTCCCTGTACTTCCACCGTCACCTCGTTCTTTTCCGCCGGGATCTCCATCATTGCCTGACAGTTTAACGCCATCTCATGGAGGTCTAACGTCTCAAACTCGATCTTTGTGTCGTCGCTGTCTAACTCGGAAAGCTTGATGATATCATTGATCAGATATTGCAGACGTTCTGCGCTCTTGTGGATTTCCGTGGCAAAATGAATGGTGTCCTCCCCGCTTGTCATTCCACTTGCAATGAGTTCTGCATAACCGGAAATCGCAGTGAGCGGTGTCTTTAATTCGTGTGAAACATTTGCAGTAAATTCCTGACGCATCTGGGAATGTTTTAAAATATCCACATGCTGCTGCTTGATAGTCGCAACAAATGGCTTCATCTCGTCATAAACATCATTTTCTTCCAGCAGTACAATATTGTCCGCCATCTTTTCGATTGGTGCCACAAGACGCCTGGTAAGCCTGTGTGCAAGGACTGTGCACAGTACAAATACGCAGAATCCCACAGACAACGTGAGATATACCATCTTGATGATCAGACTGTAGATGCTGTTACTGTCTTTTCCAATACGCAGAACTTTTCCGTCATCTGTTCTCATTGCATAATAAAAAGTATGTTTTGCGGACGTAGTCGATTTCCGCATCGCACGCCCCTCTCCGGCTGCCAATGCAGAAGCGATCTCCGGTCGTTCCCTGTGATTTTCCATCTTCGACTCGTCTTCCATGCTGTCATAGATGACGGTTCCATCCTCATTGATCAGCGTGATACGCAGCCCATCTTTATTCAGATTATAGTTGATCTCATCCGGCAGATCCTCCGGGTTCATCATGGAGATCACATGGGCGTTTGCCTTCAGATCGTCAAAAATCTGTTTTTTCAATATATCATAAAAAAGCACCATGGCACAGATTGCCATGACAATAATTGCAATCGCTGAGATCAGCATAAATTTGCTGTTGATTTTCTTTTTCATCCCATCACCGTCTTACGTCTGTCCTGCCTTTTCCCTGCTCCTTAACGGACGTCACTCCACCATGTAACCGACATTGCGCACTGTCTTGATATGGCTTCCCGCCTCTCCAAGTTTCTGTCTCAGCGTCTTGATATGCATATCGACTGTCCGGCTCTCACCCTCATAATCAAAGCCCCATACCTGGTTCATGATCTTATCCCGCGACAGCACGATTCCCTTGTTGATGACAAGGTATTTTAAAAGTTCAAATTCTTTGTAGGTGAGTTCACACAGTTTTCCATCCACGTAAACGGCGTGTTTATCATTATCCACCAGAATATTTTCGTAGGCAATCTGTGATTCTTCCTGCGTATTCATCGTTCTGCGCAATAACGCTTTGACACGGGAGATCAGTTCCATCACACCAAACGGCTTGGAAATGTAATCGTCCGCTCCGAGGTCTAACCCTTTTACTTTGTCAAGCTCGGATGTTTTTGCCGTCACCATAATAATCGGCACTTTTGCTGTGTTTTTATCTGCACGGATTTTGGTCAGAATATCAAGTCCATCCTCATTCGGAAGCATGATATCTAATAAAATCAGGGCCGGAACTTTGCTCTCTAACCTTTTAAAAAGATCTGCACCGCACTCAAATTCTTCTACCTGATATCCGCTGTTTTTTAGCGCATAGCGCTCGATCTCGCGGATATTTACATCATCTTCTACAATATAGATTGTTGCCATAATCATTTCCTCCCACTGTTCGCTCTATAAATAGATTATAATACAGCCTGCTTTGTTTTTTCTATAAGTCTTTCCCTGATTCACAAAAAATTCGCAACACAATAATTGTGCTGCGAATTTCTTCCCGGATTTAATCTATCTCATATTTTTGTTCAAATTCATTTTCCAGTTTTGTAAATTCTGCACTCTCTTTTTCATCCATCTGCTCTGTAAAACTGTGTTCCTCCAGACCGGTATCATTCAACTGCATCATATATACTGCGATATTGGAGCAGTGATCAGCAACACGCTCGTAGTTCATGGCAAGATCCGAGAGTACCAGTCCAAGTCCGATCGTGCATTTTCCCTTGCGCAGACGCTTCATATGATGTTTTTTTACCGTTTTGTTCAGACCGTCAATGACTTCCTCTAACGGTTCCACGGAACGCGCAAGTGGAATATCGGTATTGATAAACGCTCCGGTCGTTCTCTCCAAGATATCCCTCACGGCTTTGGAGTAAATGTTCATCTCATCCTCCGCCTTCTTAGAAAACTTTGCATCCTCTTTCTGCATCTGCTGTACACATTCTACCACATTTACCGCATGATCGGAAATTCTCTCAAAATCCGTCAGACAGTGTAAAAGTGAAGTCACCCGCAGACTGTCCGTATAAGAAAGATCCCCACTGTTTAATTTCGTCAGATAGGCGCTGATTTTATCATCATACACATCTACGCGGTTTTCTTTTGCGATCACTTCCGCAAATTTCTGATCCGAAGGCTCTTTGATACATTCCATTGCCTCGATAAAACTGTTTTTTGTGATCTCTGCCATCTGGTTTACTAAAGTTTTACATTGCTCGATCGCAAATGCAGGACTGCTCACAAAACGCTCATCTAAAATGGCAAACACATCTTCTTTGGCAGATTTTTCCTCGTCAGATTCCGGGATTGTAAGGTAAGCCAGTTTTTCCAGCCCACGGATAAACGGAAATAATACTACAGTTGTAAAGACATTAAAAATACTGTGGATCAGCGCGATCCCTGCAACTCCTACCGTCTCCCCGACAAATTCAAAACGAAAGATTGCATTTCCAATATAAAATACTGTAAGGAATAATAAGGTTCCGATAATGTTGAAATATAAATGCACGAATGCGGTTCTCTTTGCGCCCCGGTTTGCACCGATTGCTGAGATCATCGCTGTGACACAGGTTCCGATATTCTGTCCTAAGATAATCGGAATAACCGAACCATAAGTAAATGCTCCTGTGACAGACAATGCCTGCAGGATACCAACAGAAGCCGAAGAACTCTGAATGACTGCGGTGAGCAGCGCTCCTGCTAACACGCCAAATACCGGATTGTTGAACATCGTCAGAATATCGGTAAACTCCGGCACATCCGCAAGCGGCTTTACAGCATCGCTCATTGTCTCCATACCAAACATTAAGATTGCAAATCCAAGTAAGATTTCACCGATATCTTTCTTTTTGTCCTTGCCGGACATATACATAATAATACCGATCAGTGCGAGAACCGGTGAAAAAGAGGACGGTTTTAACATGCTGATCAGGAAATTGGAACTCTCGATCCCGGTCAGGCTCAAAAGCCATGAGGTAACTGTCGTTCCAATGTTTGCACCCATGATGATTCCGATCGCCTGCGACAGTTTCATGATGCCTGAATTTACGAAACCGACAACCATGACCGTTGTAGCTGAGGATGACTGGATCACAGCTGTCACGCCGGCTCCGAGCAATACCGATTTAAACGGGTTCGAGGTCAGGCTCTCTAAGATACGCTCCAATTTTCCGCCGGACATTTTTTCAAGACCGCCACCCATAACACTCATTCCGTACAGGAACATTGCCAGACCGCCGATCATTGTCAGAATTCCAAAAATATTCATAATCTCTCCCTTACATAGACATATACTAGGTTATTGTTTACATTTCGATTCCATATTATAAACTACATGTAAATCTTATGTCGGTTTTATGTAAAATCTATGTAAAATTGCAATCAGGAGTCTTTTAGCATACCTTTTTTATGTCTGTAAGGGAAAAGTTTTCTTAAAATTTATTCGTCTTCGTGTTTTCCGGTGATAGAATAGATCACCCATTCTGCAATGTTGGTTGCATGATCTCCGATTCGCTCAAAATATTTTGCGACCATCAGCATATCCGTTGCCATCTCACCATTTTTTACATTCTCATTGATTTTTTGGATGAGTTCTTTCCGGAAACTGTCAAAAAGATCGTCCACCACATCATCACGGTTGATGACCCAGCGTGCCAGTTCGAGATCTTTGTTGACAAAAGCATCCACACTCTTGATGACCATATCGGTTGTCTCTTTTGCCATCTCTTTGATCACTTCCATATTAATGGCGCTTTTTTCATAATCGGAATCTGCCATTAAAATGGTCATCTCCGAAATATCCGCTGCATGATCCCCGATACGCTCCATGTCCGTGATCATTTTTAACGCTGCAGAAATTAATCTTAAGTCTTTTGCTACCGGCTGCTGTTGCAGCAGTAGTTTCATGCAGAGAGCTTCGATCGTTTTCTCCTGCTCATCTACTTCCACGTCAAATTTGATCGCCTGCTCTGCTTTTTCTACATCCTGTTTTACCAGTGCTGATATCCCCATCTCAATCGCCTGCTCAATCAGGCTTCCCATCTGGATCAATTCATTATTTAATTCTAATAACTGTCTGTCAAATCGATTTCTCATATCATTCTCTCCTTTTTATTTATGTCAACCAAAACGTCCTGTGATATAGTCCTCGGTACGTTTATCCTGTGGAATTGAGAATAATTTTTCTGTCTCGCCAGCCTCGATCACCTCTCCTAATAAGAAGAATACGGTTTTATCCGAAACACGCACAGCCTGCTGCATATTGTGTGTGACCATGACGATGGTGTACTGTTTTTTCAGTTCAATGACAAGATCCTCGATCTTGGATGTGGAGATCGGATCAAGCGCGGAAGTCGGTTCGTCCATTAGGATGACTTCCGGTTCCACTGCCAGTGCCCTTGCGATACATAATCTCTGCTGCTGTCCACCGGACATGCCAAGTGCGCTTTTTTTCAGACGGTCTTTCACTTCGTCCCAGATTGCCGCATCACGCAGGGATTTTTCCACGATCTCATCTAATTTTGCTTTGGAGCGGATACCATGAGTTCTCGGTCCATACGCAATATTGTCGTAAATACTCATCGGGAACGGATTTGGCTTCTGGAATACCATGCCGACTCTTTTTCGTAAAAGATTGACATCCATACCTTTATAGATGTCCTCGCCATCTAACAGGACATTTCCTGTGATCTTACATCCTTCCACCAGATCATTCATTCTGTTCAGACTTTTTAAAAAGGTCGATTTTCCACAGCCGGATGGTCCGATGAAAGCTGTGATCTCGTTGGCATGGATACTCATATTGATATCTTTCAACGCATGAAAATCACCGTAATATAAATCAAGGTTTGAAATTTTAAATTTTTCACTCATATTGTTTCCTCGTTTTTACTTCTATTTTAAATCACTGTGTATCTTTGCTCTTATATATTTCCAATACGTCATTGATTGATTTTGTTATATGCCTACTTCGTAGCAGCTTCTAATTTTCTTGCGATCAGGGAAGACAAACCATTGATCAGCAATACCACGATTAAAAGAACGACTGCTGTTGCATATGCCTCATTTGTGTGAAGTCCCTCTCTCGACAGCGAATACATATGAATCGCAAGGGTTCGTCCGGAATCCATGACCCCTGCTGCTTCCGCTACGGTTCCTGCCGTATAGATCAGTGCCGCTGTCTCTCCTACGATACGTCCGATCGCAAGGATGATACCGGACAAAATACCCGGAATCGCCGTTGGAAGTACGATTTTAAAAATGGTTCGGAGCTTTCCTGCGCCGAGTCCGAAGCTTCCCTCACGGTACATATCCGGCACACACAAAAGCGCTTCCTCCGTCGTTCTCATAATGACCGGGAGAACCATGATCGCAAGTGTTGCCGCGCCAGCTAACATGGAATATCCCCAATGCAACGCTGTCACGAAAAACAACATACCGAACAGTCCATAGATAATGGATGGGATACCGGTCAATGTCTCTGCTGTAATACGCACCAGCTCAACGAGTTTATTTCCTTTTTTTGCATATTCGACAAGATAAATTGCTGCTCCGATTCCAAACGGAACAGAAAAAAGCAGTGCGAGCAATACCATTGTGATGGTGTTGATGATCGCCGGCATCATTGACACGTTATCGGAATTGTAAGTCAGTGAAAACAGGCTTGGTCTTAAATATGGAACTCCGTGGATCAAAATATAGCCCACCAGATAAACAAGCACTGTCACGGTGATCACTGCAGAGGCTCCCACCAGAAGCAGTAAAATAAAAGATCCCGGATGTTTTTTATAAGATTTCAATCTGTCTTTCCACGACAGTTGATTGATCGGAGTGATATTTTTTTCCATACTGCCTCTACTCCTTTCCTCTACGTTTCAAAATAGAAAACGATATATTAATAATAAGAATAAACACAAACAAAACTACGCCTGTAGCAATTAATGCTTCCCTGTGAAGATCCGTGGCATATCCCATCTCGAGTACGATATTCGTTGTGAGTGTACGCACACCTTTGAAAATACTGTCCGGCACTCTCGCCTGATTGCCGACTACCATCATGACTGCCATTGTCTCACCGAGCGCACGTCCTACGCCGAGCACAACTGCTGCAAACACACCTGATTTTGCTGCCGGAACAACAACCGTAAAGACACTTCTCTCATGTGTGGCTCCCAGTGCGAGCGCTCCCTCATAATAGCTCTCCTCCACTGCTCGGATGGATGACTCGGACACGCTGATAATTGTAGGTAAGATCATGATTCCAAGTAACAGTGCTGCTGTTAAAATGCTCTGTCCATTGCCTTTGAAATGCTCCCTGACAAACGGAACCATAACAACCAGTCCGAAGAATCCATAAACAATAGAAGGGATTCCAGCCAGCAGATCAACGATCGGTTTTAATACCTTGTGTAATCTGTCCGGACAGAAACGTGCCATGAAGATAGACATCAGAATTCCGATTGGTACTCCGATGATCAAGGCTCCGCCTGTTACATAGATACTTCCCAGGATCATCGGGAAGATACCATATAAGCCGTTGCCGGGTTTCCATTTTGTTCCTCCGAGGAAGTTGGCAAATCCAATCTCTTTCATTGCCGGAACCCCATTTGCGAACAGGAACACGCAGATCAGTACAACTGCTACAATGGAAATAATGGCGGTAAACAGAAATACATATTTCATTACAATTTCTTTTAATTTATTGATATTCATATATTTATGTTCTCCAAAATCTGAGGAATGCCTGACAGTGCAGGCTTCATATCATTATGTAATGCTTTACAAATTGTAAATATCCTGATTTCCGAAAAAAGGCCGGAGGAGTTTTCCATCCGACCCTTCTGTCAGTAATTTTTTAATTTCTTATCTCTGATGTTTTTTTCATACCAGATATTTTCATTGATTACTTACTCTGCAAGTTCATCCCAGCTTGTAACATCTCCAACATAGACACCTTTTACCTGATCGGATGTAAGGTTTGCTGTTGGGTTGTCAAGATTTACGACCACTGCGATACCATCCATAGCGATTGTTGTTGCGGTAAGTCCCTGCTCTGTCTCAGAATCTTTTAATTCACGGGAAGCCATACCGATGTCACTTGTACCTGCTGCTGCGTCTGTCATACCTGTTGTGGAATCACTCTCCTGAATCTCGATCTCTGCACCGGAGTTTACGGCTGTGTAAGCTTCTTTTAATTTTTCCATAACTGGTGTTACAGAAGAAGAACCGCTGACTGTCACTTTACCTGTTGCTCCGTTGGATTCGAATGCTGCCGCATCATCAGAACCGATATATCCGTTCTCTGTGATGACTGCCTGACCTTCTGCACTCATAATGTAGTTGATGAAATCCTGTGCGATGTCGCTTACTTCACCTTTTGTTGCAATGTTAAATGGTCTTGCAATCGTGTATGTACCATTTTTGATATTCTCTACTGTTGCTTCTGCTCCGTCAATGCTGACTGCTTTTACAGTGTCATCTAAAGAACCAAGGGAAACATAACCGATCGCATACTCATCACTTGCTACAGATGTAAGCATTACGGATGTGCTGTTTGTGATGATCGCTTCCTCTGTTGTGTTGTCCACTTTATTTCCGTCTGCGTCTTTTTCTTCGATTCCAAATAATTCGATGAATGCACCTCTTGTACCGGATCCATCCTCGCGGGATAATACATTGACATATTCACTTGCATCAAAGTCTGTTGTAGCTGCCGGTGCTTCCTCTGCTGTTGTGTCTGCTGCTGCATCTGTAGAAGCATCTGCTGTGGTATCTTCGGATGTACTGGTGTCTGCTGTATTATCAGAACCACATCCTGCGATCATGCTGACTGCTAACATTCCTGTTACGAATAAACTGATTACTTTCTTTTTCATTTTGATTTTCCTCCAAATCTTTATGGGATCTTGCGTTTCCCATCTTTGTTTTTTTGTCTCTGTCTCATTGACAATGACTACTTTAAAGCCAGCGTGTAAAATCTAAATATCTTCCTTTGTAAAACGTCTGTAAAATGATGGTAAACCATTTTGATCCTCCTCTGTCCTGCGTTGCACCTGAAAGAAAACGAATCCGACCACAAACATGGCTGCGATCACTACCACTCCTGCTTTGAAAGTATCAAAAATCTGTGTGCTGATTCCCATTAACATAGTTCCCATAAAAGATGCACCCTTTCCGAATATATCAAAGATTCCGAAATACTCAGACGATTTTTCCTTTGGGATGATCTTTGCATAGTAGGAACGGGACAGCGCCTGGATCGCACCCTGAAATACCCCTACAAAAGTTGCCATCATCCAGAACTTCCATGCTGCGTCTAACTGCAGGGCGTAAACTGCGACTGCAAAATATGCAATGATGCAGACAGAAATTAGTTTTCCTGTCTCAAATTTCTGTGTCATTTTTCCGAAAAGAATCGCACATGGGAATGCCACAACCTGCGTCAGAAGCAATGCCATCAGCAGATTAGCGTCACTGATCCCAACGTCTTTTCCGTAAGAAGTTGCCATCTCGATAATCGTGTATACACCGTCTATATAGAAGAAAAATGCGAGCAGAAAGAGGGCAACTTTTTTGTTATCTTTCAATTCCGCCACACTTCTTCCAAGTCTGGCAAAAGACTCCTTTACCACGGAGCCTTGATTTTCCACATAATATTTCTGTTCGTAATTTTTCAGAAGTGGGATTGTCACAAGTCCCCACCATGCTGCATTTAAGAAAAATGCGGCTGTCATGGCTGCCGGTGTGCTGATGCCAACTTTATCACCGCCTAATACCAGCAATAAACTGATGACAAACGGTACACAGCTTCCGATATAGCCCCACGCATACCCATGGGACGATACCTCATCCATGCGTTCGTCAGTGGTTACATCTACCATCATGGAATCATAAAAAATCAGGCTGCCGGAAAATCCTACTTTTGCGATTACAAAAATAATCAAAAACATCAGCCACGTCTTCGGAATGGACAACGCTGCACATCCTAGAACACCGATCATCATGAAAAATGTAAATAACGGCTTTTTATGATTTTTGTTGTCTGCGACTGCGCCGAGGATCGGTCCTAAAATTGCAACAATGATCGTAGAGATTGAGATCGCATAGCTGAGATATGCAGTAGAATCCGATGCGGAAACGCCCATATTCTGTGCCATGTTTTTAAAATAAATCGGAATGATCGTGGACACTAACAGCGTAAATGCAGAGTTTCCCACATCATACAGTACCCAGTATTTTTCGAGTTTCGTCAGTTTTTGTTTCATATTCGTTTTCCTCATTCATTCTTTCCTGTGCCGTATACACATGATTTAAAAATAAAAATATTTGTCTATAGTAACTGTCACGCACCGCCTCGCCTGCGTTAAAGATTTCATGTTTGGAATCCTTCATTCTTACCAGCTGTACGGTCTTGGCTTTTTTAGCAAATTTTTCAATGCCACAATTGTCAACCATGTCGTCTTTTTCCGCTTCAAAGATTATAAGCGGAATTTTTATACTGTTAATGTTTTTTCTTTTCCGCAGCTTGCGGGTTACTTTAAATCCTGCTTTTACCCAGGCATAGGTTCCACCGTAAGTCTGGTAATTGATATTCCGCAGACGCATGTTGTAGATATACATGTATCGTTCTCTGGAAACGCAGCTGCTTGTTTCAAAGGATGGTTTGTCTGAAAAGCCACTCTGTCCGGCAGCATATTTCGTTCCCTTTCCGATCGCGCAGAAAAAATCTGCGGTAACTTTTGCGAGCCACTTCGGATATTTTCCAGTATTCATTCCAAGCATTGGTGCTGAAAGGATTGCCGCATCGAAGGTCAGTGGGAACTCTTCGAGATACCGCACCCCAATGGCTCCACCCATGGAATGACAGAATAAGATTTTTCGTTTTTCTGTGGGTTCTACCACATTTTTCACAAAAAAATGCAGATCCTGCACATATTGCTCATAATCCTCGATATGAACTTTTTCACCATCCACAACAATCCGGTCGGAATATCCGTGACCCCTGTGCTCCGGGACATAGACAGAATATCCGTTTTGCAGGAAATAATAGATCACTTCCCTATATTTCTCTGCAAACTCACAGAATCCGTGGCTGATGACAATTCCGGCTTTCGCCTGTGGAATCCGGTATGTGCGGTAATAAATTGCAGTCTTATCGTAGCTTTCTATGTAGCCGTCTTTTTCATAGCTTCTCAGATATGGTTCCACATCACGCTTCATGGTTCGCTGATAATTCGCTTCTTCTGGTATCATGATGTTCTCTGCTCTTTTTTCTATCATAGGTATCTCTCACTGTCTCAACTCTGAAGGATTCTTTGAACCAGTTCAGGCTGCAGTTCTCCAAAACGGTATTCGTCCCTGATTTTCTTTGCTATATCCGGGTAGTTTGTGATCAGCGCATCCACGCCTGCCTCACACAGCATTCTCATATGTTTTTCTTCATTGATTGTCCATACATGAAGCAGTCTTTTCCGCTCTCTACAACGCTCTAAAAATCCCGGATAAAAAACGTTATATCCGGCCGGGTGAAGTGCGTCTGCCTTTACAACATCACATGCATAATCCACTGCATCAATGATTCCATCTTCATAGAGCATGCCCGTCTTAGCCTGCGGATCTGATTCTTTGATTTTCCGGATCGTATAATGATTAAACGAAGAATAAATGACACGCTCCTTCATTCCAAGACGCTCTGTAAGCTCCAGTACCCGCTCTTCAATCCCCGGATAGAAAACAATTCCTGTTTTGATTTCCACATTAATGGTAAGATTTGTCGGTTTTATCAACAGATATACCTGCTCAAGTGTTGGTATCTCTTCCTTTGTGTATTCCAGATGCGTTTTGTTAAAATTAAATTTTTTCAGTTCTTCATAGGTGTAATCTTTTACCCAGCCTTTTCCATTGCTGACACGATTGATCGTCTCATCATGGATAACGACGAGTTCTCCATCTTTTGTCATCTGCACGTCAAGTTCGATTCCATCTGCTCCCATCTCAACTGCTTTCCGGAATGCATCTAATGTATTTTCCGGAGCATAACCGCTGGCTCCGCGGTGTGCCCATACCTTTGTCTTTTCCTGATCCATTTTTTACTCCTCTTTTCTGATCTGCTTTGCTGATATCGTTTCATTTTATGTATGTCTGCCGTTTGGGATTACCGGATGCTTTCACATTTTCTGTATCTTCTTACGAAGTTCCAGCATCTTCTTATCCACACCCGCAATGACGTCTGCGTACTGCTTTGTTGCCTTCTCTACCGCTTCTAACTGCCCGGCGTCCTTTTTGTAACACATCTGGGAATCTAATTCTGCCCAGTAGTCCATGGCGACTGAACGGATCTGTATCTCAACTCTCACTGCGGTTGTCTTATCCAGATAAGTTACCGGCACTTCCACGATCAGATGAAGGCTTTGATAGCCGCTTTTTTTCGGCTTCCTTATATAATTTTTTTCTTTGACAATGGTAAAGTCTTTCTGTCTGCGCACTGCGTCCGCAATCTGATAAATATCGTCCGCAAAATAACACACCACACGGACTCCGGCAATATCATTTAAAGTATTGACTGCTGTTTCGAAAGTGACTTCACGTTCCTTTCTTTCCAACTTTTTCACAATACTCTCGGCAGTTTTAATTCTGCTACACAAATTTCTGATTAATGGGCGTTCATTTTTCTCGGTCAGATCTGCATCAATCATGCGAAGTCTTGTTAACATCACATCAATTGCATACTGATACCGCGCCTGCACCATCGGCGCTTCCAATTTTACTTTTATCTTATTTGTTTCCATACATAAAAAAATAAGGCAGCTATGTAAAATCCATAGCCACCTTACGTGTGTTTTGTGTAAAATTTATTTTTTGTTCCTCTACATTAATCTCTCTTCACTGCCGCTTTGATCAGATGTGCCGTTCCTTTGATCCGGTGTCCATTTGCCATCTCTGTTAAGGCTCTCGCCATCTCCATTGTGACAAAACCACCTGTCATTTTTGCATATCCACGGATTGGCATATTGTAGTTGAACAGAACATTTAAGTTCGGTTTACCCTGCCACTCGCTGATTTTTAACAAAATGCGGAGCACTCCGTAGAACAGTTTGCCAAAGATACCTTTTCCGTAATAAAGCTGGCATACTGCATCGTTCATCTGGATCTCACCGCTCCAGCTTCCATCCGGGATTTCTCTTCCGTAAAGTTCTCTGTACTCGATGTCATCCACGTTCTCAATCTTACCGCTGAAATATTCCGGTAAAATCTCTTTGCTATAGCCGCCTTCTGCTACAGTTCCTGCAACATCTAAGCTGCCTACTAATACCATAGTATCTGCATCGGTTCCTACCATGATCTGATAGTTACCAGATTCTACTTCCCATGTATCCGTTCTTGTGTCATAGAAACGGAAGGTCTTGTCATCAAATGCAATATGCACGGATTTTTCCTCGCCAGGAGCTAATGTCACTCTCGCAAAACCTTTTAACTCACGGACCGGACGGAAAATCGTCTCGGACCGTTTTCCGACATAAAGCTGCGCAATTTCTGTTCCTTCCACATCTCCAGTGTTTTTGATCGTGAAGGTCACGCCGTCTTTGTCAACGGAGAAATTGCTGTATGCAAAAGTTGTATAACTCAATCCATAACCAAATGGGAAACGGACTTTTTTGCCGACCGTTGTATAATAACGATATCCCACATAGAGAGCCTCGCGGTACTCGCTGCTGCGCTCCTTACTTGGATAGTAGTGGAATGCAGGAGTATCTTCATAGTGAAGTGGATAAGTCTCATTTAATTTTCCGGATGGGCATACCTTTCCGGTGAGGACATTCATCATTGCAGATGCGCCTGCCTGACCACCTAAATATCCGTGAACGATACCTTTTACATAGTCAAACCACGGCATCTCAATGGAAGAACCTGCGGAGAGAACTACCACTACATTGGAGTTTACTGCTGTGATCTCATCGATCAGTTCGTTCTGTGCCTGTGGCATATGCATATGGGTACGGTCAAGTCCTTCGGACTCGCTGATCTCATCTAATCCTGCAAAAACAAGAACAACGTCTGCATTCTTTGCTGCTTCCACTGCTGATTTTGCAAGTGCTGCATTCGGTTTGCGGTTGCGGATATATCCCTGCTCGTAAGCGGTCATTACAAGTCCGCTGTCTGCGATTACATCTAAGATGGATTCCGGCTGTCTGGTCGGATTTACAAGGGAAGAACCTGCACCCTGATAACGCGGAGTCTTTGCAAAATCACCGATCACGGCTACTTTTGTTCCCGGTTTTAATGGCAGGATATTATTACTGTTTTTCAGTAAAACAACACTTTCTTCGGCTGCTTTTCTTGCTAATGCATGGTGTCCTTCAACATCAAATTTTTTGCCTTTTCCATCAACTGTTGCCTGATGGGTTGCAAAAACAACATTTAACAGTTCATCCAGACGCTGATCTAATACTTCTTCCGGTAATGTGCCGTCTTTTACCGCACAGACAATATCACGCATGCCTGATTTTCCGGTTCCCGGCATCTCAAGATGGCTTCCGTTCATAACGCCGAGTGCATGGTCGTTGCTTCCGCCCCAGTCTGATACGACATAGCCGTCAAATCCCCACTCATCGACTAAGATTTCCTGTAACATGTGACGATTCTCATTTGCATAGACACCGTTTACTTCATTATAAGAAGACATGATGGATTTGGATTTTCCCTCTTTGACTGCGATTTCAAATCCGGTGGTATAAATTTCCCGGAATGTGCGCTCATCGACAACAGAGTCGCTCGCCATACGACGGAGTTCCTGGCTGTTTGCCGCAAAATGCTTTGGACATGCTGAGATTCCCTTGCTCTGGATACCTTTTACATAAGCGGCTGCCATTTTTCCTGCATGATACGGATCTTCGGAAAAATACTCAAAGTTACGTCCACAAAGCGGGCTTCTCTTAATGTTAAGTCCCGGTCCTAAGATGACATTGACATCCATGGTCACCGCTTCCTCTGCAAGTGCAGTACCGATCTCCTCCCCCAATTTTTCATCCCAGCTGTTTGCGATCGTTGCTGCGGTCGGGAAACAGGTTGCCGGAAGGCTGGCATTTAATCCAAGGTGGTCTCCTGCACCGGCCTGACGTCTTAACCCGTGAGGTCCGTCTGACATTGCCATGGATGGGATTCCGTACTTTTCAAAATCTACGGTCTCCCATGTATTTTTACCGGACATCATCAGTGCTTTTTCTTCCAGAGACATCTGTTTTATGATTTCCCCATATTTTAAGCTCATTTTTCGTTCTCCTGTTCTTTTGGTGCTCACGGATTTTATTTGTTGTGTTATTGATACAAAAATGTGTGTTATTTGAATCACAACAATAAAAAACAAAACCCATGCTGCTATTATTTTTTGTTAGCATAATGGTAGCATGGATTTTATTTATAAAATGAAAAATGGCATAAATGGTTGTTTTTTTTACATAAACTGCAAAAGTTACCTTTCTTTGACCATATACGAAATATTCACTTTCACAATATTGTCATTATTTTATATGGATTTGCTGAAATCAGGGGAGCTGCCTTAACAGCTCGCTCCCCTGATTAGTACATTCTTTATCTTATAAATAATATGGATTTGACCATGCTGTTCTTCCATATTCATCCACACATTCCACACGGATGTATGTCTCTGTGCCAGTCAATTTCATGCTCGCTTCTGCAATCTTTTCTCCCTTTGGAGCCATTATCGTAGTTCCTGCTCCTACATAGCCACCGGCTATTATATTCACACGTTCTACCGGACTGCAGGATACCGTTACATTCCTTCCATCGATGATAATCTGATCTATCCGTGGTCCATCCACTCCACCTACAGAATAATACTTCCCTTCAATCAGTGCATTCAAAATATTATCATGCGTCAGACTTTCCGCTGCCACCATTACATAGCCACCAAAATTGTCTGGGAAATTGCCATTATGATTATCATCCGCTGCATCCGCATTCACATGCATACCTTTTCGTAACATTTCATCCCAGTATGTGGTATTAAATCCTGTTCCACTCTCATTTACCGTATTGTAATTATAGATTTCGAGTGAATTGTAAATTCCATCTATCTCAAACTCGTGAGATTCGACACGCGACCAGACTGGATGATTATATGTAATAAAACATCCATGATCTCTGAGATTTTCCGCCATTTCTTCTGTAATTTTTCTTCCATCCCAGTCACCATATTCAACAATTGGTTCGATTCTCTCCATATGTTGGAATAACCCAGATTTTGCCTGTTCCTGCATTGCCTTTGTACCCAAAATACCATTCAAATGGTGCATTTTTAAATATCCGTCCTTTTCATCAAAAAGAACTGCTGCAATCTCAGTTCCTGGCAGAATCAAAAATAAATCACTGTTATATTTATAGCGGTAATCTGTATACAAATTGTGATCACTTAAGCACAAAAAAGCATACCCGTTGGCTTTATAATTCTCTGCAGCCTCATCCGGAGTCCATGCTCCGTCTGAGTTTGTGGTGTGGCTGTGAAGATTTCCCTTATACCAGTTTGCATGTTCCGGGAAAAATTTAATCATTGGCGTATTCAACCTCCAGATTTACTTCAAACATCCGGCTCCATGGCATAGAAACTTTCTTTATTGTTACACTGTCTGAAATTGAGGATAAACTTTCCTCCATAAATTTTTGTAATTCTTCTTTTACCATAGCGGCAACCATTCCATCTGGCTCTCTTACATCAAAATAATTCATGGATTCCGGAAGCTTTTCTGTAACTGATTTTCTCACGACAGAACAATATCCTGCATCCTCCACATAACGCTCTGCCAGAAATCTCTGATGTTCTTCTGTTACCTTGTTAAGATAGCTGTCTACCCCTTCTGCAATGGCTGTTCCAAGTGTATTCGCAGATGTATTCCATCCTGCATAACCATCCACTTTCATCAGAAGGTGATTGTTGTTTAAAATCTTAACAATTCCAAGATCCCCGCCATTTGCATACGCATTGTCAGCAATGGTAACTATTTTCTTCTGGCTGATACAGTATTTTAAAAGTTCAAACATTTCTGCAATGTTACGCTCCACACAGTACTCCAGCTTCTCGGACGGCTGCTCCATCGCCTCTTCCATTCCTCCTGCTGGTGCCGTCATAAACAGTACGATATCTGCTGATTCATAACTTTCTGTCGCAAGGCATCCTGCCGATAATATATGATATTTTACCGTATTAGCAAGTGTGCAGCCCTCATATAACGGAATAATATTCTTTGCCATCTCGGATGTATACTTCACATACACTTTTGGCTGCCTGCCAGCAAGCACATTGAGCATTCTTGCCAGCAATGTCAGTTCAACCTCGTCCGCACCCGGATACATGAGTACTTTATCTTCCATATTATACTCACTGATTTTCTCCCGGATCTCTTTTTGATCGATTGCCGCATATCCGTATTTGGAGGAATCGTCCTGTGGAATGACCAGTGCATCGATCAACCCGTCTCTCGCCATTTGAAGTGTTTCCACATTCATGTAACGATTGATCTCTCTCCTTGAGATATAATCATCCAGACACTTCGGATCTACTTTCTCCATTGCCGTTTTGACCGGAACATCACTCTCGATTCCAAGTCTGCTCTTGTGTACCGCTACTCCGAGCTCATTGATCTCTTTTCCGTAAATGCGGTAATAATCCGGCTCCTCATCATCACTGGAATAATCCGGGCATCTCATAATGACCTGAAATGCATAAATGATAAGGTTTTTATTACTTTCCCTGATCTCTTTTAAAATTTTAATTCTCTCTAACAGAGTTTCTTTCTCTTCGTGGTGAAGCCTTGATGGGATCAGCCCTCCATATAAAAGCATATCCATCGACACGACAAGACCGCTGGCGTCTTTGCACTCTTCTCTTAAAAACTCAACGATCGTCTCAAAAGAAGCAGGTGTTTTTTTATTTCCGAGTTTTTTCGGTCTGACGATTTCTACCTTATCATGACTGAATAACTTCATCGGAAATTCATAATTGCAGGGTCTTTCATCCAGTGGCAATAATACAATTTTCGTCTTCAACTTTCTATCCCCTTTATTTATCAAATTCTTTATAAGCTGCCAGATATAGCCTTTCTGCTTTGAATCCGAACTGTCCGTAAAAATCCTTTAGTATTGTCCAGTCAATATTCACGCGGACTGCACCTATTTTTCGCAGCTGTTGAAGCGACTGATTTAAAATATAATCTCCAACATGTTTTCCCCTGATTTTTTTTGCAATTCCTATCGGACCTAATCCACCATAGCCCTTATCATCAGCAGAAAGCATGCAGTACCCGACGATCTCCGTCTTATCCTGATTCCAGAGAATGACAATACTCTCCGGATCCTTTCCTTCTGCGATAGCTTCCTCTGCCTCAAATACCCATCTCCCCGGAAATTCTCTTTCTAAAAATCCGAGCAGTTCCTTTTTGTTGTCTTTATACGATGCCACAGTAAATTCTTTATCAAAAGAACTTGTATCAAAGCTGTCTATCAGCCTATTATCTGTAATATCTGCTTCCAGGTCAAAATGTCTGTCCCTGTTTAAGGTAAAACCATTTTTTTTGAAAAATATTTCTTTTCCTTCGTCCGGATCCGGTATTCCGGAAAAGAAATTGTTAAAATCCTGTCCTACATAAATTTTGTTGATTCCGTTTTTATGAAGTGACTGGCACACCTGATTTAAGACCATCGTGCCATACCCTTTTCCCTGTTCTTCTTTTTTTACGGCAAAGATGCTGATCCATGCAGACGCAGGATATAACTGTTCGTTATGGGAAACCTTCACTCCGACAAAACCTACCATCCTTCCGTTTTTTTCATCTACAATTTTTTTGCTTTCCTCTGCGGAAAAATCAGGATCTTCAAATAAGCTTCCCAAAATACGTTCTTCCGCAATATGATATTCTTCCCGAAAAGTTCCCCTGCATAATTCATACACTTCTCCGGCATCCGAAACTTCCAGTGGTTTTAAACTTACTCTTTTCATATAATCCCACCAATCGTAGTTAATAATATAGGAAAGATCAAAAATCATACATCCGCCAGTCTTTGCAAAACATACAGACATTGCCTCCTGCAGGCGCTCCGGGTGTTCCCTGTACTGCTCAATGAACAGACTTCCTACCAGTCCCTCTTTATGCTCAGTAGCTTTCGCCGCAATCTCATAGGAGCCTTCCACACTGTACCAGTACGCCGGCAGATTTTTCTCTTTCGCCTCTGACATCCAGATATCGCTGTAGTAGAAACCTGACAAAATACGGTCTGTGAGTTCCGCATACCCTGTCTGTGCAAGCTTCCCGGCATCACACCATGGGAATTCCGTACTTTCATACTGTTCACTTGCCCAATTAGCTCCTACCTGATAATACAGCGGATACCAGGAACCGGTATAATCACAAAATTCGATTTCCAGACTAGTTTCATCTAACATTTCCCGGACACTTTTTATAAATCTTTTTATGACAGATGCACGATACTCAAAAAAACTTCCAAAATATTTTCCTGGTATTTCTCTCCATCCACTTTCATATTGTTCAATCGTATAGATATCTTCCGGCCAGTTTTCTCCTGTTACGTGTGCATATGCTTCCCATTCCAATCTGGAACATTCACTAAAATCTGTGGATAATCCGACATATCTCACCCGGTCCAGAACGATTCCATCCGGTTTATAGTTCTCTGCAAACTCTTTTAACAGGCTCAGTTCGTAAGAACACACTTCTTTGTTTCCGGGGTTGACAAATATCTCGCCAAAGTCATCTATAGAACCTACTGTTTTTAATGCTTTTTCTTCGGTACTTTTCTGAATGACTGCATTTCCGCCTTCATCCAGTCCATATACTTCGCATTGCCATCCTTCTCTGAATCCTTTCATAAGAGGATGTCTGTTTTTTTTATTGCCCTCCGCAAACACATCAAATGCTGCATAGCACTTCATTCCTAACTCTCTGATTATCTTAAAACACTCTGCGGCGTAATCAATATCTGCGGCAAATTCCCCGTCAAATTCTGAATAATGATCTGCCAGACTGCTCTTGTACAGAACAAACCCTGACGTGTCCTTGACGCTTAAGATAATTCCTGTCATCCCGGCTATTTTGCATTTTTCCATTGCCTCACGGAATTTTTCACTATCTAAAATGAGTTTTTTATTTGCCTGGATCTCAATCCAGACTTCGTAAACCTGATCCATAATTTATCCCTTTACAGCTCCGCTGACTGCCTCAATATAATTTTTCTGGAACATCATGAATACGATCAGCACCGGAATGATGGAGATAATTGTACCTGATGCAACATATCCAAATTTATAGCTGAACGAACCATTTAAGTACTGCAGTGCTGTTGCCAGAGGATATTTCTCCGGATCCTGTAATACGATGATCGGCCATAAGAATGCGTTCCAGTTTGCAATAAAGTCAAAAATAACGATTGTTGATACACTTGGAAGTATTCCCGGAATCATAACATTTTTCCAGATTTTCAGTTCTCCGGCACCATCTAATTTTGCAGCTTCGATCAGTTCCTTTGGAATGCCAAGGTATGCCTGTCGAAGTAAAATAATACTAAAGGCTTTTGTGGATGACGGAAGAATAACGCCTAACATCGTATTCAGTAAATGCATTTTCGTAATGATCAGATAGTTGATGATCATGCCTGCGGCTGCCGGAATAATCATCGTTCCAACCAATATCGTAAATATTATATTTTTTCCTTTAAACTCCATAGTTGCAAGTGGATATGCGCAAAGGGAAGAAAATACCACGTCAATTATAATTCCGCCAAAAGTGATGATCACTGTGTTCCAGATGTATTTTGGGAGATTCATATACTCCATAACTCCGGTATAGTTGGAAAACGAAAAATCACTGATACTAAAATGGAGATTGTAAATATTGGCTCCTGTTCTTAACGAAGACAGTAATAACCAGATAAATGGTCCGGCACAGATGATTGCAATGACAATCAGCAATAAATAGGTAAAAAAGTAATCTGCGGCTTTTTTTGCTTTTCTTTTCATGACAAGTTTATTCATTGTTTGTCATACCTCCTCTCTTACCATATACAAATACTACAATACTTAACATTGTTGTGACAACTGCCTGTACTGCTCCGATGGCTGCTGCATACCCAAATTGGAAATCCGAGAAAGCTTTCGTATATGAGTAATAATTGATAACCATTGTAGCGTCATTCGGACCACCCTTTGTCAATACAAACACAACATCAAATACTCCGATTGCCGAAATAACAGAATTCAGTGAACAGAACCAAATGTATGGTTTCAACATTGGTAATTTTATTCTTGTAAATACTTTTACTGCATTGGCTCCGTCAATGGTTGCTGCCTCACAGAGTTCCTGAGGAATCCCCTGTAAACCTGCCAGATACATCATCATATAATAACCAAGTCCCTGCCAGATAGTAATAAACATTAAACATATCATGGCCGTGTTTTTATCACTTAAGAATCCAAGCGGCATGGAAATGACTTTCAATTCTTTTAATGCTGTATTGATGATACCGCTGGTATCAAAAATAAATCCCCACATAATAGAAACCGCTACCATAGAAGTAACAACCGGTATATAAAACAGGGTACGGAAAATCCCGATTCCTGGTAATTTCTTATTTACTAATACTGCTAAAAGAATTGATAAAATCTGAATAATAGGAACAACGACTACAAAAATAACGGAGTTTTTAATTGAAATCCAAAATACCCTGTCATGAAAGGCTTTCACAAAGTTCTTCAGACCTACAAATTTTGTCTGTCCAAGTACAGAATAATCATAAAACATCAATACCAGACTTCCGATAATCGGTATTATGGTAAATAAAATAATAATAATCAGTGCAGGTGTCATAAATCCATATGCTTTTAATGTCTGTCTTCTCTGCACACTCGAATGTTTTCCGGTCATAAATAAAACCCTCCTGTATGATATCGCCCCAGGAACCGATATCTATCCTGGGGCGGTGCATCAATTTACCCTGCTATATTCTATTCAAGTTCAGCAAGGATTCCATTTACATCTGCTTCTGCCTGATCTAATGCAGTCTGAACATCATCACCATTAGTGATCGCTGCTTCATATGCCTTATCAACAGCGGTCTGGATATTGGACTGATCTCCAATTCCTAATGAAAAGTCTTTAGAGGTTAAGCTTGCCTTTGCAGACATTGCACTTGCCTGTCCTTCCAGAGTCGCTGTGTCAGATGTGAAATATGGATCTTCACTTGCTGCTGTTGTTGACGGGAAGATAGAAACTTCTTTACAGAATGCAAGCTGGTTCGCATCGTTTGTCACATAGTTAGCAAATGCGATTGCTGCTTCATGGTTTTTGCTTGCTTCCGGAACAACAAGGTTCATTAATGGGTTTCTGGATAATCCATTTTTACCTGTTAATGGTGTGGATACACCAACTTTCTCATAAATATCCGGAGCCTCATCTTTGATTCTGGAAAGTGAGGAACCGGAAGAGCTTACGATTGCCAGTTTTCCGGATTCAAAAAGCTTTAACATCTCATCCCAGTCACCCCATTTTGTCTTAGGAATGACCCCTTTATCTGTATACTCTTTGTATTTGTTCAACAGGTCAACCGTTTCCTGTGTATTAAATGCTGCTGCAGTCTTATCTGCATTTAATACATCAATGCCTTCCTCAAAGAGGATATTAAAGAATTCATCCGGCATAAAGAGGTATGCACCGGTTTTGTTGTAGAACTCTTCTGCTTCTTCTAATGCCTCATCAAATGTTGTAGGAACTTCTATTCCTGCCTTATCAAATAATTCCTGATTATAGAACATGATGTCCGGTGATGCGTACCATGGGAATGCATATACGGAATCACCAATCTTGGCAGAATCCCAGAGATCCGGGATATAAATAGATTTCTGCTCATCTGTAGCTTCTTTGTTCAGATCAACTAATGCTCCCTGTCCGGCTAATGTTAAAGTAAACTGTGTGTTTAAGTTCACAACGTCCGGCGCTGCTCCTCCGGCTACGGATGTGACAAGTTTGGACTGGATATCTCCATAAGGAACGTCTGTCCAGTTAACTGTTACACCCGGATTCTCGCTTTCATACTGGGCGATCATGTCATTAAAGAAATCACCGAATGCTGCTTTCAGATCGATTGTCCAGAACTCAATTGTTACATCTTCTCCTGATGCCTGATTGTCCGCACTTGCAGTAGTCTCTGTGGCGTCTGATGCTGTGCTGTTGTCTGCTGCTGCGTTGCTGTCACTGCCACCACATCCAGCGAGCATGGAAACTGCCATAGCTGCACATAAAAGTGTACTTAAAAGTTTCTTTTTCATATTTTTTCCTCCTTAAGAAAATAATCTATATAAACCTGTCCGGTTTATAATCTCTTGTTCATCCGATCACGGATGGTGAAACAATATCTGACCATAAATTATAGTTAAGTTCTTCGATATTATTTTTCTCGAAGTAACAAAATGGCTGATATGTTTCTTCAAGTTCTTCAATACAGGCAAGTTCTCCATTTGCATACTGCTTTAAAATTCTTGCCGTGTCTGCCAATCTTCTGTCTAATCCTCCGATACGGATGGTCTGTATCTCAAATCCGAAAGATTTATTCTCTCTCTTCCACTGCTTTTCGAACGCAACATAAAATGCATCGAGTTCTCTGCGGATTACCGGGATATCTTCCCTTGCAATTGCAAGTAGTTCTTTTTTTTCTCCCTCCGTGTAAGCCTTTCGGATTCTTATCCCGAGATCAGCTTTATGCTTTAACACTATGCATAGCAGCTGCATATTATTGAACATGTACGCCAGACATCCATGTGAAGCTGCCTGTTCCATATATATTTCCGCCTGTGCAAATCTTTCTGCTGTATCCTCTTTCACTACAGAATCAAACGTTCCGATCAGCGGATCGTTATAGAGCAGATATTTGCTGCAATTATTATGAATCCTGCCATCCTCAAGATAAGGATTCACGAGATCTATCTTCATAAATTCACTGAATTTGTACCCCGTAAGCTTTTCAAATGAACGGTCGTTCATCTGACTTTCATATGCCACCGATGCATCTTTAAAGAATGTTGGCAATACAGAAAAGCAGCTTGCTTCTGCCCCATCATCTCCCCAGCATGTGACTGTATAAGAATCTATTCCAAATTCTTTACAGGACTTCATAGATGCCCCACCAGCCAGAATACTATAGGCATTGTGAGGAACAAATCCTGTCCATTTCCATGCACCACCGGCAAATCCAAGTCTTCTGCTGATTGGAAGCTGTTTCTCAAAATTATCATGATAGCGCTTTTCTTCTGTTGAATAATAATCCCAGTAAACAATCTGTAATTCCTCCGGGATCGTAAAGCTGTTATCTCCATTGTCCAGCATATGGACAAACATATCACTCCACATCTGTGGTCTTAAATGATATTTTCTGCAAAGCTTAAGTACCATCGACAGATGCGCCATCATAAGCTCACTCTTCTTTTTAAATCCATTCTTTGTCAGGTACTTTCCTGCCCCTAAAAGCTCCGCTTCATCCATTCCAATATTGATAAAATCAGTGGAAAAACATTCCGATATATTTTTGATCACATGATCTAAAAATGTTTCTGTACGCTCATCACCGACTAAAAGAATATCTTTTGTGTCGGTGATTCTGTCATATTGCTCATATCTTACAATCTGATTCAAATGTGCAAGTGTCTGAATATATGGTCTCAATTCAATTCCGAATTCTTTTGCATATCTGTCCAGTTCACAGATTTCCTCATGAGTCATTCTGCCACGCATATATCCGAAATATGGTTCCTCTTCCACAAAAAAGGTATCTTCCATGTAAAGTCCCACAAACTTATATCCCAGACAGGCTGCATAACAAATCATCTGCCGGATGGTATCTGTTTTCAGTACTGCATTTCTGGACAAATCCAGCATAATGCCAAAATCACTGAAACTACATTTTTCCCCGATCTCCTGCTTTACCTGATGTTCCATTCCTGAAAGAAGAAGCAGTGCACGGCACATATCCGGCAAGCATCCGTATTCCACCACATACCTGTCATCCTCTCTGTGGATAAAATAGCCATCTCTGTCTGTGTTCTTTAATTCGATGACAGCAGTCTGATCAAGACTTTTCTCTTCACGGAAAAGATCTGTATATTTTTTCATTTCTTCAATTGCTTTCTGTTCCTGCTGCTGCGTATTCAAAATTGCAAGATTCATATTTTATCCTCTCAACTGTTCCTGATAGCTGCAATTATAACATGACCTCAATTTTGCACAAGTAGTCTGGCCTTTTCGGAAAGTAGAATATAAAATATGACCAAAACAAAAATTGTCTGAAATTACTTTCAGACAATTTCTACACTTATCTCTTTTTCTGCAAATGCTCTATATAATTTCATACTTCAATTCTAAGAACTTTCTTCTTCCATTAATTCTGCATTTCCCTGAACAGCGGACATAGTTTCTTTGTATTTTTTTACCTTATAATACGTATTATTTGCAAAATAATATGCAAACAAGACATCAAGCAGCATAAGCAGTGAAAACTGTGGCGACACCATATTTCCAGCCTCTGCATTTTTCGTTCCCGCCACTCGGATCAATTCGTCACAGCACTCTGCCGTCTCAGCATTTTCATTTGTTGTTATGTAAACCACTGATGCACCTTTCTTTTTTGCGATCCGCACACTGTTGTTCACTTCTTTCGTTTTTCCGCTCAATGAGATTGCGATCACCAGTGTTTCTTCATCTGTAAGCGCCGCACACATCTGCATTAGCTGCGCATCTGTCACTGCCTCCATCGGGAGTCCGATGCGGATAAAACGCTGCTGAAACTCCTTTGCGATCAACCCTGGACTTCCTATTCCAAATATATAGATTTTACGTGCATTCTCCAGCTTCTCAACTACTTTCCTTATCTGTTTCTCATTCAACAACCCAAACTCTTCCTGAAGAATACTCGCATAACTTCCTTTTATCTTCTTCGTAAAACTACTGATATCCGGTTCTATATCCTCTTTCGGAATATCATTTTCCAAATCCTTTTCATAAGAAAAAATCAATTCCCTGTATCCCTTATACCCACATTTCTTCGAAAATCTTGACAAAGCTGCTTCCGACACATAAAGACGTTTGGAAATGTTCTTAGATGAAAAATCCATTTTTTCCGTATTGCTGAGAAAAAAATCTGCAATGCTTCGTTCTACCGGTGTCATATTGTTATAGGAATTAAACATATTCTGTTTGGTTTCATTCTGATAATATATCATAGAATTCTCGCTACTCTTTCCAATCCATGATTTCTAATATTTTTTCTTTCAAAATATGTGCTGTTTTTTTGTGTGTCATAACCGATGGATGATCACCTGTTCCCATTCCATCGTTTTTATTCATTAACGGCAATTCTAAAAAATAGCATTTCACTCCCTGCCTGCTGCATTCTTCCGCAACTGTCTGTATTGCGGGCAGTAACGTTCTCTCCATCAAGCCATACTGTAATAAAATTGGTGTATCTGGATATACTTCTGAAATTCTCCGGACAAATGCCAGATATCTGGCACCAAACTTTTCTTTTCTGCCCTCATCATCTCTAGTATAACTTGCATCATTCGTTCCGAGATTGATTGAGATTAAACCAGGGACAAAATCCAAATCCTTACCTGTCTCAAATAATTCCGGCATTAAAATATCCGTAAGCGGCAATTCGGTCTCCGGTGGTATCCATCTGGAAATAATTCCACCCCCACTCCAGCAGACATACCATGGATCTGCCGATACTTCCTTTGCTATCAGGTAAGGATATGCTTTTGTCACATCTTCCGTCTTTGTTGTAAAAACAGTATCTGACTGCTCACCGTTCACTCCATAACCAGCAGTAATGGAATCCCCGATAAACAATAATTTTCGCTCCTTTGGTTCTGTTGGTTTTATATTTCCATCCGTATCAACTGAATGGATCTGCACTGCCCCATATTGCATTTCAGTTAATTTCATAACTTTTACGACTGTATTTTTCTTCTCCGATGTCCAACAGATTTCGTAATGATGCAACCCATCTTGTATTTTCCATACTGTTTCCGGTGTATCACCCTCATTTAAAAACACACCCACATATGCTGCGAAATCACTTTCATCAGCATTTCCTGAAATCTTCATGCTGACCTTGCCAATTTCCCCATAAAACTCAATAAATGAAGCTGAATGTACGAGTTCTATTCCTGCATCTGTTTCAACCGCTTTTCCACAAACTCTTACCTCATGCTTACCCAATTTATATTTTTGCATCTCCTGCTCCCTGATTTTCTTATGCTAATAACTTTTCCGCAAGACTGACTGCTCCCATCATGCCCGCCGTGTTTGCAAGCTTTGCAGGAACGATCTCCACGATCCCAAGTCCCGGTGCGATCTGCGCTTTCACCTTCCGGTTCACCTCCGAAAGCACATACTCCTGCGCCATGATGCCTCCTCCAA
>OODH01000343.1_pt1 | contig 39837 bp, 65 predicted proteins | sample 1671391 | NCBI WGS metagenome assembly OODH01 (sample SAMN06348152, study PRJEB24527) | human gut metagenome | biome: human gut; feature: ankylosing spondylitis patient; material: feces | host: Homo sapiens | place: China | collected 2015-10 | reverse complement strand
TTGCCGCGATGCTGTAATAGCCGGACGTTGCCGCGCTGCTGGAATCGCCGGACGTGGCCGCGCTGCTGTAATTGCCGGACGTTGCCGCGCTGCTGCGATCGCCGGACGTTGCCGCGATGCTGTAATAGCCGGACGTTGCCGCGCTGCTGGAATCGCCGGACGTCTTTTTCTTTGCACGGTTCATTGCCAGCTCAAAAGTTGTTTGCACAGACAATCGAATAAATTTCGCCAAACTAAGCTCGCCGGCAACCTTTAGCTCTGTGCATGCAAGCTTGCTATCGTTTTCTCCCTTGTTGATAGCTCCGTTGCACTCGACCTCGAAGAATCGGTTCTTGCCGTCTGGGCGGTAGTATTGGAACACGTCCAGAGGGTTTTCGCATGCGTGCATACCGGAGATACTGCAGATGGCCTTGTCCTCGGTGTAGGTCTTGCCAATCTCGTACTGCTTGCCACGGCAGCACATATTCTCGTCCATGCCCTTGTAGGCGATAATTTTGTCACTCATTGGGATCCTCCTTAACGACCCATGCGGTCAGTGTCATTTTGTGCACCCATCTCAAACAGGCTGGTCTGCCCATTGGTCTGCTGGATCAGCATCACGGTGTTGGTGCTGGGCTTCCAGCGCTGAATGTACTCCACAGCCTCGTCAAAGCGCTTGCGGGGGATGTTCCCCACGCTGTTCACCCGGAACCAGTCCTGCACATCGTGGTTGCACTCGCTGTACACCTTGCTGCGCACATGGTTGTCGATGTAGGCCGGTGCTTTCTCATCGCCAAGGGCGCAGATCACCGACCGGCTGATGCTCTTGCGCAGTACGCGCTGCTGGTTGTAGTCCACCGTCATGGTGTTCTCCAGCGCCGTGAGCCGCTGCTCCTGTTTCTGGGTGCGGTCGTCCAACAGGAACAGCGCCTGCATCTCCTTGCTGAGTTTGGGCATCTGCGGAGCGTTCAGCTTCTTCTCCATCTCGTTGAACGCTGCAATGTACTTCAGTTTCCACTCCAGCGCTGCCTTGCCAGTAAAGCCCATAGCCAGCAGGGTGAAGCCGTCACGGTTCATCAGGTACATGGGGTACGCCTTGCCTGTTCCGGCGGTGTAGGTAGCTTCAAAGAACATGGAGGTCAGAGCGCAATTTTGCGCTTTGATATTCTCGATTGCGCGAAGCACGTCTTTGTGCTCCTTGCCGAAACTCTCGGCGATCTGGCGGCTGGATGCCACCGGCTCGCCGTTCTGGGTGGATAAGATGATGTCTGTCATGTAAACTCCTTTCTTGTGGCTCTTCCTCTGGCCTGTTATAATGGTCTGGGAAGGGAGGTGAAAATGATGGGTAGTGTAGATCCTGCGGAACTTGTGCGCCAAACTCGGATGGCGCAAGGATTGTACGACGAGGGACGCGCGGAAGAAGCAACGCTCAATGCTCTGCATAAGTCCGGGTCGCTCCGCGCTGCGGATGAAACGGAACAATTGCGAAAAGCCTTTGAGGAAAGCGAGAGAAAAAGAGAAGGCGAAAAACGTGAGCAGGCGAAGGAAAATCGTGTAAATCGCTGGCTTACAGTTGCTTCTCTTCTGATTTCGTTTGTTTCGATGGTCGCTGCAATTCTCGCACTTGTCAGGTGAATTTCCTCACGAGATAGATGACTTGGCAAATGAGTGTTACCAGTTGAAACCCGATTGTCGCAATTATAATCTTGGTGGTGGTTCGATTATATTTGCGTTCGCGTTCTCTTCTTTCGTCGTCTCGCCGATCTGCTTCTTCGATCTCCTTGCGAAATTTCCAAAGCTGGTACTCCAGCTCCTCCCGGCCTTCCTCTTCCACAGGATCGCCGGGCTTTTTGCTGTTGTTCACGCTGTCTTTCCTCCTTTTTCTTCCACCAGCAGCTTGTCCACGGATACCTTAAAGTATCGGGCCACCTTCATCAGCTGGCTGATACTGGGCCCGTACACGCTGCGCTCCCACTTGCCAATTGCGCCGTTGCTCAGGCCCGCCGCCTCTTCCAAATCGGTACGGCTCAGACCATGCAGCTTGCAAAACTGGTCGATTTTTGAAACATTCACTAGCAATTCTCCTTTCCGGGCTTGAAAATCGCTAGAAAATATGCTACTATGTATTTGCAAGGTACAAAGTGAATAAAATCTAGCGGTTGCCCGATATAATATTGTCAGGGGCTTTATTTTGTTCGCTCCTTACGCTCCCTATTATATAGCCTAATTTTCTAGTTGTCAATAGAAAATTAGGCTATTGGAGGATTTTTTTATGCGTTCATTGCCTGAGTTAGTAGAATTTATCCGTGTATCGTGCAAAAACAAAAACAGCTCCATTACAAAAATGGAGAAGGATTTGAATTTTGCTAACGGAACGGTGGGAAAATGGGCTAACGGTAAACGGTATCCGCCAAAAGACAAGCTATCTCTTGTGGCCGATTTCCTGCAAATTTCTATCGAAGAGCTTATGGGCGAAGAGCAAAAAGAAAAGCCCAGCGGATTACCCGCCGGGCTGGATGCTACACAATATACGCCGGAGCAGCTGGAAGTTTTGAACGCCGTTACTGAGAAGATCCAGACGGAAGAAGGCTGTCAAGATATGTATAACCTCCTCAAGGCGATGCACATCTTATAAAAAAATCCCGCCGGGAAGGGCGGGAAGAAAGAGGCTCTATGGTTTTCAACGAGGATTGTATGCGCGCTGTTCTGCTTCAACTCGAAAATTTGCGGCTTGGAGAGATCACTGATACGAAGTCTCTTGCAAAGAAGCTTCCGGATTTTTCAGATGATGATGTGACTTATGCCTGCATGCAACTGAAAGACGCCGGATATATCGACGCCATCATAAAACGGTATACAAACTATCAGATAGCCGGAGTTGTTAAGGGGATTACTTATTCCGGCCATCAGTTCTTGAATACGGTGAGAGACAACAGCCAATGGGCAAAGGTAAAGAACATTGCACAGCAGGCCGGTGCTGCAACCATCCGAGAAATAGCCGACATCGGAAAGGAAGTTGCAAAATCAGCGGTCAGCACAGTCCTTTTGCCTTAAATGCGTCTGTGATTTTTTCATTCAAACTGATGTCCACTCTGCTGTAAACATCAAATTTGAGATCAACGGTGGCGCAGTATTCCCCTTCTTTTTGTACGATGGAGTAAGCCAGGATGTTGTCAATTTTTGCTCCGTTCACCTCTACGTCCACAGGGATTTTGTCGTCCGGATCAGGGATGTGAATTTTAATACTGTTTTTAAGCATTGTTTTCTCCTTTCGAGGTGTTGTTGAGAAGCTTGAGAAGGGAGTCCTTGAATGCAGGGTTCGTCTTATACGCTTCTATTATACGATGATAGATTTCGGCTGTAAAGATGATATCCTGCATTTTGTTTTCCTCCTGTTCAAATTGTTTTGGGTTCTCTTGCATTATACACCTTTCAGTTGTACATTGCAAGAGATATTGTAAAAATATGTTGTGAGGTGCTATTGCTTATGAAATGTCCAAATTGCGGTACTGAGGTTGGAGATGCAAAATTCTGCACGGAATGCGGAACACCAATAAAAAGTGGTGTAAAACAGTATTCCACGCCGGAACCTGAAAAGGAAAAGCCAAAAAAGAAGAAAGGTCTTGGCTGCTTTACGGTCATTATTTTTGTCTTGATTTTTTGGATAATCGTGGTTGCTTCCGGCGGGGATAGCGAATCTGTCACGACTGGAACGGCCAGCCGGACACCTTCTGTTTCTGTTTCGTCCGAAACGTCAAATCTTACGATGGGGCAAAAAAATGCACTACGTTCGGCTGAAAATTATTTGAACTCTATTGCATTTTCTCACGATGGCCTGATTCATCAGCTCGAATATGAGGGCTATTCCACAGAGGATGCAACGTATGCTGCCGACAACTGTGGAGCCGACTGGAACGAGCAGGCTGCAAAACGTGCAAAAAACTACTTGAATACAATGTCCTTTTCTCGTTCCGGACTTATTCAGCAGCTTGAATACGAAGGCTTCACGCCGAGTCAGGCGGAGTATGGCGTAAGTGCAAACGGGTACTAATCCAGCTGCTGCATTTTCTGAAACAGCTCCCCTGCCAGCTCCCCGCCGGGAGCATCGGAAGCGGCTTTGAGGTTGCGGATGGCACCGGCCTTGCGGGTGACGTAGAGCCGGGCGCGGGCTTGCCCTTCGGGCGGCATGTCCTCATAGCAGGCAAGCGCGGCGCGGATGTGGCGACAAAACAGCTGCATCTTATCCATAGATCATTCCTCCCAGGGCTGCGGTGTGCGGTCGGTGCCGGTCAGAACGCTGGCGGGCATTCCGTCAATGAGGGTCATTTCGTTTTCTTTACTGTTTCTTTGCTCTAAATCCATTTTGTTTTCCTCCTGATTTTTGGCGATTGTGTCAATCTATGTACCAAATTTTACCATGCGCCAGAGGAAATTGAAATCAGCAATCATTTTGTCGAACGGCGCAGAAAAATTCTGCGTCGTTTTTTGTTTGTTTCGCGCAATATATTTCGAGGGGAAGGACGAGTATGAGTTATTTTACGGCGGCTAAAATTGGCACTGCGCTTGCAAAGGCGCGTGTGGAAGCGGGCTTGAGCCAGCGGGAAATGGCGCACCTGATCGGGATGACCGAGCGCACCGTGCAGAACTGGGAAAAAGGGCAGTCAAGCCCAGACGGTGACGAGATCATGGACTGGTTCACCGCCTGCGGGGCTTCCCCACTAGCTGCAATGCAGGAGATGCTGCACCCAGAGCTGTATCGGAAGCAGGCCACCGACATGACGGACGAGGAGCTGGATGCAGCGATAGCGGGCTTTTTGGATAATTCCCCCCGCATCGTCAAAGAGATGATCCTCTTCATCGCGCTGGGAAAGCATGGCAGCTATCCCCCGGCGGCGATTGCCGAAATCTGTGCCAACCTTCACACGCCGCTGCAAAACAAGGTTTCGGTCTGCGGTCAGGTGCTGGATAACTATAACTGCGCCGTTGCCACCCATACGGACCCCGTGCCAGATGATGTGCACCCGCCGTTGGATTTGCTGGAGACCTCGTACAAGGCAGGCAAGGAAGCTTCCAGACGCGGAGAAACCGCCTATATGACCAAGAAAGGGCAAAAAGAATGAACTGTATCAGATGCAAGCGAGAGATCCCGGACGGCGCTGCATTCTGCCCATGGTGTGGCAAGCGTCAGCCGGAGACCGCACCGCCCGCGCAAAGAAAAAAGCGCCGCCGCCCAAAGGGCAGCGGCAGTGTGCGAAAATTGACCGACTCCCATAGATCCCGCCCGTGGATGGCCAGAACGGGCAAAGGGGAGCTTTTGGGGATGTTCGCCACGTCATCCGAAGCGGTCATCGCATTGGACGAGTACAACGCCAAACATTCGAGCGTCGCGCGGATGCGGTACACTTTCAAGGATGTCTATGAACGATGGAATGCTGTGCATTTCAAGGAAGTGGGTGAAAATGGCCGGTACAGCTACGAGCAGGCATATACAAAGGCCTCTTCCCTCTGGGACTGCGAAATGCGGGAGCTGAAGACCGAGGACTATCAAAAGATCATCACTGAGCTGGCCGAGGACGGGCTTTCGCGAAGCACCTGTGAGAAGCAACGGCAGCTCTTCAGCCAGCTTTGCAAGTGGGCCATGCAGAACGATATCATTTCGACAAACTATGCGGAGGGGCTGAAGCTTCCCGCTCCCCCGCCCAAAAAAGAACGCACCCTCACAGACGAAGAGATTGCCAAGATTCAGGCTCTTGCCGATGATCGCAGCAAAAACAACCGGTTCCGCTTTACCGCTCAATTTTCCATTGTGCTGGTTTATACTGGGATGCGCATTGATGAACTGCTTTCCATGCGCCGGGATGATGTGCATCTGGATGCCGGGTATCTGATCGGCGGCGAAAAGACCGATGCAGGCCGTCAGCGAATGATTCCAATTCTCGACCCCATCCGCACCATCCTGGCCGGTTGGATGCTGGATAGCCTGGGCAGCGAGTATCTGCTCCCAACGGCCAACGGGCGCAAGAAGGACGTGAACACGGTCGAGCATTCTTTCCGCCGGATGATGGAAGTCTGCGAGATCAACAGGCCCGACACGCCGAAGGAAAAGCGCGTCACCCCGCATTCTCTTCGCCGAACCGCTGCGACCCGCCTTGTGGAAGGCAAGGCAGAACCGACTGCCGTACAGGCCATTCTTGGCCACTCCGATTTCACCACTACGGCGGACTATTACACCGCCCACAGCGCCGATTATCTGGCCGAAGAGATGAAAAAGTTCAAGTATGTAAAGGAACAAAAAGAGAACAAATAGCCACATTTTCTCGTTTTGTCGCTGTTTTTTCTTGCTTCCCAAGCAGTAGGCGGCGGGTTCGAGTCCCGTATCCTGCTCCAAAATAAAGCGGCAGAACGTCTCATTTTTGAGAAATTCTGCCGCTTTTCTTTTTGATTCAAACCTAAAAACAACGTAGATTATCCTGAATACTTGTGATAAAGGAACAAATAAAGGAACACTATTTCACATACACCGCCCGCTGCTTTGTGACGGCTTCGTGAAGACCAGAAACCAGTTCTTCCGCCATTGCCCACATGCTGCGAAGGTCTGCCGCTGCTGCAGCATCTTCTGTTTCGACCATGGAAAGCACCTTCTGTCCGATGCGTGAGTTGATTTCGGCGTGCTCGATTTCGTCGCCGGAAAGCTTGTACCATTCGGAGGCAGCCGACGGGCAAACGCTCTTATACTCCACCGCAAAGTCTGCGTAGCTCATCGCGTCGCTGTACTCTTCCGCCATCTGCTTTGCGGCCTGAATCAATGCGGCCTTGTATCCGCAAAGCTTTCGCTCATCTATAGCCATGGTGTTTCCTCCTTACAGCTTTTCGACGGTAACGGCCAGATTGGACAGGGTAGCGTCTGCTCCGGTCAGGACGAAGGACAGGATCGAGCTGCTGCAGCCGCAGATATTCCGCACAATGAAATCAAGGTTGAGGTTGATAGCGGTCGAGACAGCGGCCACGGTCGCGGATGCGGTAGCCCCAACGACGGCAACGCCGTCCTTCTGGCCGGTCACTGTGACAGTGCCAGCGGCGGCGGGAATCAGGGTTGCAGATGCGTTGACGTGGTAATAACCCTCGCCCAACAGCGTGATGGTGTTTCCATCCTGCTGGATGGCCTTCCCGAATCGCCGGGTGGTGGAACCCACCGGAATGATGCTACCGGCGGTCAGTGCTTGGGCGGACGTATTGGTTGTATAGATCGCACAACGTGCCATAATGATAAAACTCCTTTCAAAAATCAAAAGCGGGGCAGCTGCTGCCGCCCCGCATATCCTCGCCAAACAGGGCGCATGATTCTGCTTTTAGATGTTTCCGCAGCCGCCGTTGCAGCCACAGAACGGAGACTGACCCGCGCTGTAGACGTAGCCGTTGGGATAGCGGACGACACCGTACATCTGGGAAGCAAGCTCAAGCTGATTGATCCGCTGGTTCTGAGCCGCGATGGTCTGCTCGTACTGCTGTTTCTGGATCTCCGCGAACTTGGCGTCAATGTTGGAGTTGATTGCGCAGGTCTGCTTGTCCATCTGAGCGGCCAGATTTGCGGTTGCCAGCCTGCTCTCGCAGCAGCAGTCAGAAATCTGCCGCTGGACGTTGTTGCTGGTTCCCATCACGGTCTGGATGATGTTCGACTGCCCCAGCACGTTCTCTTTGGACAGGTCGCCAAAGTCGCGGGCATTGCGATAGCCGATATCGCAGATGCCGTTGCCGATGTTGGTCAGGCGGTCGTTCAGCTGGCCGAACTGCTGGCCGTACAGGATTTCCTGCTGCGTCGCTGCGGTGGCATACTGGCCGTAGCCACCGTTTCGGTTGCCCCACAGACCGCCGCCGCCCATGAAGACGAACAGGAAGAGGATGATGATCCACCACGCGCCGTTGCCGGAGCCGAAGCCGTCGGTGTTGTTCCGGGTCACGGCAGCAATGTCGCTGAGAGACATATTGCTACTATCCATAGTTGATTTCCTTTCTTGCGAATGATGAGAATATTTCAAATCGTGCGCACGACTTGTCGATTACTTGAGCAGGGGCATGATCTGATTTGCCATTGCCTTGAGCTGTTGATACTGTGCATCCGTCATTTTGCCGGACTTGCGCAAATTCTCGACCTGCTGTTTTGCGTCGCCCTGAAAACTGTTCCGGAACTCGTTGAACTGCTGCAATAGCTGCATCATGTTTCCAAACTGAGGCGGTAAGCCCATAGCCCCGTTTCCCATGAACTGCATAAGCGGATTACTCATTTACGCCTCCTTTGCTTTTGCGCCCTTTGCGGGAGTTGTTGGTGCGGTCTGATACTGAGCCATTACACGGTCAACTTCCGCTCGGACAGCGGCCTGTATCTTCTCGTCGGCCTGCGCTGCGGTGAGATACTGCGATTCTCCCACTGCCTGCATTGCAGTCGGGTCAAACTTGGTCAGCCTGTAATACTCGCTGGATGCGTACCCCATCGTGTTTGCAGTCTTGACGGCAAGCACGGGGTCGTTCTGCACCATGATCCACTTGGTTTCACCCGGCTGCGCGACGACTTTATCCACGTCCGCGATAGTCGGAACCATCGTGAATGGGTTTTGCCCGCCGATCTGCGGCGTTGCCTGCGTGCTCATAGGCTGAGAAAATTGGCTTGCACCGTACCCAGTATAGGGCGGCTGCCCATATACGCCGGGCTGCTGCCAGCCTCCAAAAGGATAGCCCATCGTCTCCGCTCCTCTCTTTTTTTTTGCACCCCCATCCTATCACTCGCCGCGGAAGCAAGAGACAACGAACGCACAACGAAGGACAAAAAAAGAAAAGCGCCCACACGGAAAAAACCGCATGAGCGCTTAACTGATAAGGGCTTCACCTTGGAAGCAAGAATAAAATATCACGTTTTGGCTTGCAAGGCAAGGCTTTCGACAAAACCAGTGCGAATAGCACAAAAAATTTATTGTTATGTTCCGTTCTGGGATTGATTTTCAGAAATATTTTTGCAAATCTGAATCTTTTTTGCGTTTTACTATTGCAAAAATGATTCTTTTGTGCTATAATTAAATCACGGTAAGGGACACAAAATAAACGGAGGAACAAACAATGAAAAAGTACAATCTGCACGACATCATGAACAACGCATGGAGAATCTTCCGGAATGCGAAGGCCGGGCATGGGTCCGAAGTGATCTTTGCCAGCGCTTTGAAAAATGCATGGAACATGGCAAAGACCGTTGCCAAGGAAGCCGCTGCTGCTGCCGAAAGAGCCGTCGAAGCTGCCAAGCGTGCAGCAGTGGAGGCCGCTAAGCGCGAAGCCGCCGGTGTCGTCCGGATGCACTACTCTCAGTACAAAAACGAGTACAGCAACTGCCAGACCGTTGAGGGCAGCTACGACAAGAAGACCAAGACCATCGAGGTCATGACCAAGGTTGCCCGCGTCTTTGAGCGCCGCCCCAGTGTGACCGCGATCCGCGGCCTGTGCCCCCGCTGCCACACTTACTGTTATGGCGATTGCATGGCATAAATGCCATGAGGAAGGAGAACAAGTAATGAGCCGAGCTCGAAAGGACCTTACAGGTCAGCGTTTTGGGGCTCTAACAGTTTTATGCGAAGGACAACCACATATTTTTCCGCGTGGAACTTCCGAGAGAGCCTGGGTCTGCAAATGCGATTGCGGAAACGAAATTACGGTGCGAACATCACAGCTTACAGGTGGGAATGTAACAAGCTGTGGTTGTAAGTCGAAAATTGGGCGAGCTCATCTTTATCACGAACGATTGAATGAACCGGGAGACATTACAGGGAAGGTTTTTGGTCAAATTACAGTAATTGGCCCAGCCGGATTCAGAGTAACAAAATCCGGTCATAAACACTATTTGTGGACTACGCGGTGTAACTTGTGCGGAAAAGAAAAAATAATGACAGGAAGTTACATTCTGAGAGGAAATGTCAAATGCACATGTCAGAGGTCCACAAAAACGCTTCGAACCTGTAAAATTTGTGGAATCAAATTTGATGGTGGCCCAAACAGTCAATATTGTCCGACATGCAAGCAAAAGAAAAAAGACGAACAGACGAAAAAAAAGAAAAACTCTAACGAATACAAGGGCTGCGGAAAAGATGCAAAAAATAATGATGTTGTAAATGCTCTAAAAAATGCCTCTGCAATTGCCAAAATGGAGAGCGAAAGAGAGGCGCATAAGGGCCTTGTCCCCCGCAAGTGCAAAAAATGCGGCGAAGTCTACTGGACCAAATCAAACGATAGCTACCTTTGCCCAAAATGTGCGGAGGAAAACCGCAAAACCGGTGTGTATCAGAACCGCATCTGTGCAACATGTGGAGTCACTTTTTTGGGGTATCCTCGGTCAAAATACTGCCCCGAATGTCAAAAAGCCGCAAAGGTAGAAGCGGCGAAGCGATGCAAAGAGCGGAAAAAAGCCGGAAAAGTCCGCGAGATCGGCAGTACGGACATTTGCCAGCACTGCGGGAAACCGTATATCGTGACCTCTGGTTTACAGCGTTATTGCCCCGACTGCTCAAAATATGTGGTCGCAGATAACATTCGGGAGCACAAGCGGGAGTACATGGACCAAAACAGGGAACGATTTAACGAGCATTACCGCGAAATGCGAAAAGAAAGACGTGTTTGCGTGATTTGTGGCAAGACTTTTGACAGTCCTACGTGCACATCTGTGTGCTCAGCTGATTGTGCCGCTGAGCAGTTGCGGCGAAACAACGTCAGAGGGCAGGTCAACGCCGGGCGAGCAAAACCCATTCGGCTGCTGGGACCGCGAGGGCCTGTCAACCCGCAATCTGGAATCCCCGGTATCCATTTACATCCAAAGACCGGGAAATGGGAGCTCGTTTTGGATGGAAAGTATTGTGGTTTGTATGATACGGTAGCCGAGGCCTCGGCCGCACGGGAAGAAATTTTGAAGCAAAAGCAGGAGGACGACAATGTACAAGGTAATCAATAACCGCCGTTACAACACGGAGACCGCGAAGAAATTGGGATACTGGGAGTCCGATCAGGACTACCGCGGTCTCTACCACGAGGAAGAGGTGCTTTATCGGAACAAGGCCGGAAACTATTTTTTGTACGGCTACGGCGGAGCTGGGAGCAAGTACAGCCAACAGATCGGGGTCAACGAATGGTCCAGCGGCGAATCAATTCTTCCGCTGGAGGAAGATGACGCCCGCAAGTGGGCAGAAGCGCATCTGGATGGGACCGAATACGAGATGATCTTTGGCGAGCCGGGTGCAGCTGAGGATGTCCAGGCGACAGTCCGCATCCCTGCCGCAGTTGCGCAAAAACTCACAGAGCGGATGGAAAAAGAAAAGTGCAACAGAAACGACCTGATCCTTGCCGCGATCCGGGAATATCTGAAATAAGACAGGCCCCTGGCACGATATCGGTGCCGGGGGCTTTCTTCAAAAATATTTTTGCAAATCAGAATCATTTTTGCCTTTTCCTGTTGCAAAAATGATTCTTTTGTGCTATAATTAAATCACGGTAAGGAACACAAAATAAACGGAGGAACAAGCAATGACGAAGTTTTATGACGGCAAGAAGATCCTGAGCATCTCCATGACGGATGACCGGACGGGAATCGACTTTGAGAACGAGTTCTTTGAGATTGGTCAGCTCCCTTACAACATGGAGCTGGATGCGAACAAGGTGGATGATGTCGATTATCTGATCGACTACGCCGTTACTTACGCAAACGGCACCAATACCGATTTTGAGTACCAGTACGACGAGGACGGCAACCTGCTGGACGGCTGCAGCGTGTCTTACACCGTCGAAGATATGTGACTGAAACAACAAAATCCCCGGTGTCCACAGTGGACACCGGGGGTTTTCAAATATCCGCCCTAATGCGCTTCTTCGAGAGGCCGGGAAGATTTGTTGATGTTATTATACCACAATTCGTGCAAAAAGAAAAGCCAGCGGGTAAACGTTCTTCCGCTGGCTCTCTGTACACATTTTCTCCGAAGTGTGTGTACTCTACTTCGGACGGCATAAATAGTATATCACACATCCAGCATTTTATCAATGCCTTTCAGCCGATAGCCTACCGCCGTCCGGCTGTAGTGTGTCTGTGCTGCAATGTCCGGCAGCGGAAGCCGCTCAACGTACCGCAGTAAGGCTATCTTACGGTCTACCCTCCCAAGCGGTGCACTTTTGATAGCGGCGACCATCCTCTGTCGGTCAAGTCCTTGCAGGCACAGTGGCAGCACTACACGAGCCGCCGCCACAGGCAGCACCGAGCCAAAAAGGCTGCGGCAGCTGTCCGGCGTTGCGCACCATTACGGTGACGGCACCGAGATGGTATGTTTTCGTGAGACCACGAAAACGTCCACAGACCATTTTCGTGACGTGCCGAAATTGCTCTTGTGCGGCGAACATACCGGTAACGTCACCGATATGGTGGTATGTAGTGCTTGCCATGATATCCTCCTTACAGCTGCTTGATGCAGCGATTGGTCAGCTTGCTGTACACATCCTCGTACAACTCCTGCTTATCGCCGTTGTAGGTGTACTCAGCATAGATGCCGTCACCGTTCACGGTGGTAGACAGTAGAGCCTTGTAGTTCTGGAGCGTCTTGCAAGACCAGACCACAAAGACGTTTTCGAGGGTGATTTTGGTCTCGCGGTGCGCGTTGTACCACTCAACCAGTGCATTTTTGCACACGCTTTCATATTCTGCCATGCCGGTAATAATCATAATGTGTTTTCTCCTTATTCCTTTCCCTGCATCTGATTGAGGACGTGATCGGCGTGGATGGCGGCAGATGTGAAGGAGTTGTTCTCCCACCACGCCACGAGGGAAGCGACGACGGTGATGCCGGTGGTGATGATCTGCTCCAGCTGCTCCGACTCGATGGGGAGCGGGGAATGGCCGGTTGCGCTCAAAATCTGATTGGTCAGTGCCAGCGCAAGGACGGCGGTGCGGGCGATGGTTCCAGCGGAAATTTTGTTGGTGGTCATGGTGTCAATTCCTTTCCTTTTCTTCGAGGTCGGCAATTCGGTGATCGGCGACCTTCATTTTCTCTTCCAGCACGGGGATGCGCTGGGCGAAATTGTTGTGTGCCCGGACTTCCCTGGTCAGTTCTTCCAGCTTGGTTTCGGTCACGGCTTGGCTTTTGCTGTTGGCAATCAGAACGCCGATCAGCGTGATTGCACCGGTAATGAGGGCGGCTGCGATACTCTCCATTCGGCTTACCCCTCCCGGAGCCTGTCCAGCCCCTTTTTCGCAATAATGGCGGCGTAGTCCTTGTAAGCGTGGGAAAGGTCTGCGTTGCCCGTGATGCCCGGCACACTGGCGGTGCTGGTGTACTGCCACATGCCAAAAGAAAAGTTTGTTTTGGGCTTGTCTTCCGGTTTGGTTTTGCTCTTGTCTCTGGGATATCTTGCCAGCCATACATCGTACTTGCGCAGTGCAGCGCCGCCCATATACAGCCGGGTCTCACCAAAATTGAGACCGGTGTAGAGCAGAGCGTAGAAGCCCCACTGCTCGATGGTCGCCAGCGCATACGCGGTCAGGTCGGTCAACGCCTGCTTGCCAAGCTTGCGGAGCTTGTTGTCCTCCACATCCACGCTGATAGGCAGTTCAAAGGTCTTGCCGGTCAGAGCGGTCTTGAGCAAGTCAAGCTCTGCGTCTGCCATCTGCTTGTCGGTGGCGTAGGTGTAGTAGTACACGCCCACCGGCAAGCCGACACGCTTGCACTCGGCATAGTTGCGCTCAAACGTCGGGTCGATGTACAGTCCGTCCTTGCGATTGGAAAACTTGCTGTTGGTGGATACCGTCTTGAGCATCACGCCGGAGACAAGCCCGCTTGCCTTGACCTTGTCCCAGTCGATGCTGCCCTGCCAGCGAGAAACGTCCATAATGGGGAGCATAATATCAGTCCTTTCTTTTTATGTGGGTGGATGGTCAGCTAAAGCTTCCTTTACTCCCACAAGTATTTTCGAGTTGCTTTTCTGATAATCCCGTCACCATCTGACCCGATAATAATTTCGTCGCCATTCAATGTAATAAATTCTGGTTCAGTCGAAATGTCAATTTTATGGCAGCCAACATAATTTCCGTTCAAGTCATAAACAATGACGATGTTGGGGAATGCGTATAGTGAGTAAATGAAATTATTATTGCATTCGATTCCTTGCATTAAGTAGCCATTTTTTATTGGCTCAAATTCTAACTTTATATTAAAATCATTATCGCATATTGCAAAACTATAATTGTTCCATACGCCATCCTTGGATAGCTCCAAAACATATTCATTACTATCTCCAATATATGCTATTCCGCCAATTCTTCTTCCGGCAGTCAATACGGTTTTACTTGACACAAGTTCAAGAGTTTCGGGAGACAAAAACCAAATATTTGTCTCCGAAGTGCCTCCATGAATAACAACAATAAGATTTTTTGCGGAATTGTATGTCATATCTCCAGCGTGTCCGTAATTGCCACTCGCACTCAGCACTTCTGTTTTAGACGCCAAATCATATTTATATATTGTAGCAATTGTGTCGTCAGTTTTGGCATAATATAAATACCCATTAGCAAAGACTCCGCCTTGCATTCTTTTCAAATTTTGTGTATCCACTATTGTTTCAAGTGAAACATTTGTAGAAAATGGATATGCGTTTATTTTTTTATTGAAGAATTGAAAATTTTCAAAACTAATGTATTTTAAGTATTTGTTAGCATCGGCATACTCCTCAAATTCGTCATCATTAGTGACATCGGTGTGGGAAATTAAGAACTTAACATGAGAATTTTTAGGAATAAATACGTGCCCTTTCTGCCATCCTGGGTCTTTAACAAACTTTCCGTTTTCGTCAAAATATGCAACACCTAATCTTCGACCTTTTTCTACACTTAAATTAATGTCGGTCTCGGTATCCATAATGTTCAACAAGCCCAACCTTGAATTAGTATGGGTATATGTAAGTTCTCCATTATTCCAATCATTGCAAGATGTCCATTCGTTTGTTTCAAAATAATCATAAAATGTTATTTTTTCTCTTTTGCTCAATTTTTTAACTATATCTTTTACAGCATTTTTTGCAAGAATTTCACAAATTGGATTAAATTTAACATATTCCAAAAGTGTATTCACATTTGCTTTATATTCAAGTAATTCATTTTCCACAGTTTTCGGAAATGCAGATATAACAATTCTAAAGTATGAGTTTTCTGGAATGGCATATTCTAAGGTACGCCATTTTGAGTCATAGAGAAATTTCCCATTAGAGTCATAATAATGTATACCAGCTCTTCTATTTTTGCCTATTGCAATGTACAGTTTTGAGGTGGTATGGATAATGTTTGTGGACACAATTCTATATTTAACATTGGCAATTTCACCATTAATTAAAGTGCCCAACTCAAACGGCGAATAAACAGATGGATTTTCCCATAAATCTCCCTTTAGCTGACCAACCTCCTCTCCCACCTTCGCCGCATCCGCAGCCTTACCCTCGACGGAGAGGGTGGGGTCCGTTTCAAATGTTGTCGCTGCATCTTCTGCCCGTTTCTGTGCGTCCTGGCAGGCAGTGACATAGGCAAGCCACTGCTCGGAGGTGATGCCGGTGACGTAGAAGAAAGACTGCACCGCGACGGTATCGGGGAACGCTGCGCCGGTGACGCGGCAGAGGATAGGAAAGGTCTTGAGCATGTATCCGGTATTGGTGACTACACAGAGATTGACAAAGACGTTTCCGCTGACGCGCAAAGCCTGCTCTGCAAGCTCAAGGGTGACAACGTTTTTGCTGGCGCTGTCTACGATGACCGCCTTGCGTGTGCCGCTGGAAAGCTGGATGGTGTCGTACCAGCCCATGTTGTTGGCACCGGGGCCGCAATACTGCACGGTATAGCTTGCACCCTCTGGGGCCTCGTACGGAACGCCGCCGTTGTATAGGGTGATGCCGATAAAGCGGCTCTGTGCATCAAACTGCATGACCGGAACAACCGGTGGGGCGCTCTGGCTCTGGAAATCCATTTTAAGCGTCTGCATATACTATACTGTCTCCTTTTCGTTTTCTTCTGCCTGTGTGGCAGTTGAATCGGTGTACTCGATGACCCTGCCGGAATATTTCTGCGATTTTTTCGAGATGTTTCCGGCCACCGTGTTAAGCTGCACCTGGTTCTTTTCCGGGTAGTATGGATAGATTGTTTTTTGTGCGATCTGCAATGTGGACGTGGATCCTGTGTCTGAATCCATCAACGTTATGGCCTTGTAGAGCTCGATCTCCATATTGGGATACTTTTGTTTGTCGTGCTCGTACAGGTCGATCACGTTGCAGCTGTATGACCGGGATGGGAAAGCAGCCGATTTTATCATCTTGTCTGCTTTTAGCTTCAGGGCGTTTGTATCTTCAATCGAGCTGTCCGTTTCGGTGTGCCAGATGACGCGCTTATCGTAATCGTGACAGCTCACATCTACATAGATCCCATCTTTCCCATAGAGCCGAAGCTCTGTATAATAGCTGTCCCCAGATTCGGCCTTTCCCTTGAAGGAAGGCCGTTCCCGAAGGTTCAGCTCATCGGAGAAGAACGTCTCTGTCGCTTCCGCTTCATTTCCGGGTTCGTGCACGTCCATTAGCTTGAGGCCGCTTTTGGGAACTTGCAGCCGCACCGTGTAATCCGGCCAGACTTCCACGGCTTTTTTTATGAGCTCCAGAGGAGTCCCGAAAAAATTCTCGATTGCCAACTTTTCGGACGTTTCGCCCATAACAAAAAGGCTCCACCCGGAAATGCCACTGAGGGCCCGCCTGATGGTGTCTTCCATCGTCTGAGGTCCCTTGCTGAAAATGCCCGTTTGAACGAAGTTGTTCCAGTCTGCCAAAAGGACTGCGCACAGGCTATCCAGGTCAAGACGGGCTTCATAGGCCGTATCCGTTTTTCCGTTGCTGACGCTGGAAATGGCGTATATCTGGTTCTGTGTCGTCTCCCAGATGCGCACCCGCTCAGACAGTAAATAGGCCTGCGGGTGGTTGAGCGGAAGCGTAAACTTCAGCTTGTCTTCCCAACCGTTTGTATTCTGTTCGATGCAGTATCCGTCATAATCCAGCGGGATTTCCTGCCCTGTATCCAAAATGATGGAAAGCAAAAAGCGCACCTCCTTAAATATAGATCGGATAGTACTCAATCGCGATCTGCGAGAATGGCATAATTTTTTGCGATGTGTACAGCTTGTTTTCTCCGCGCACGACCCTGGGCCATCCGCCCGAAATCTTGTTGAGCAGTTTCATGCCAGCCGAACCGTTGACGGTGAGCCTCTTTTCGATGCCGTCCACGATAACGGTGTCGCCGCCCTTCAGTGCGCCGCTGTTGAAATTGCAGTTGGATTGTGTGCTGTTGGGGTAAAAGATGTACACGGTGCCGGAATGGCTTTTCTCCACAGTGGCCGTGATGCGGCATTCCATCGTTTCTGCTGTTCCAGCCGCGAAAAAGCTGATCGTTCCATCCGGGTTTGTAAAGACCAGCGTTTCCAGCGGGCCGTGCTTGTAGCCGACCAACGTATAGCTTGTCTCGATAAATTTTCCGTCCCGGTCGATCTCTGCCTTTTTGCCGCCATCGGTCAGCAGACAGGTATACAGCCCACCGTCCGGAAGGCACAGCTCCACCGTGCGCTTCAGCAGAGCAGCTGTTAAATGGCTTCTCTTATCTTCTGCATCCTCTGGGCTGCACCCTTCGATGACGACCGGCAGCGTGATGGTTCTCAGCCCGTACCGGGTGCCGCCTGCTGTGATGCGGCTTCCGGTGGACGCAACAACGTAATCCTGCGAGATGCTCGGTGCTCCGACCGAATAATCGGCCAGAAGCATCGCGCCAAACTCAGAACCGCCGTGGTCATCCACCCAAAATGTGTTTTCCATGCGTTACTCCTTACGACCTGAATGCGAGCTCTTCGTCCATATAAGGCGCGGTAGAGCGGGCCACTTCTCTGCCGTCCAGGTTCAAGATGGTGGTGGAAGAACCGCGCCAGCTGGCGTTCAGCTGTTGGCTTGCCGCGCTTCCGGTTCCACTCTGTACACGAGTCGTGCTCTGCTGGTTGGCCGCTGCAGCGGCCTGAGATTCCTGTACCAGACGGGCAGCGGTGATGCTGTCGCTCTGCTGGTAGTTGGAGGCAGGTGCGGCGGTGGGTTTATCCGCCCAAAGGCCGCTCCACCAACCGCTGATTTCCTTGCCGTGCTTCTTCCAGATGTACGCGCCGAGGGCGGCGACTCCGGCGACGATGGCGAGGATGGCAAAGATCTCAGGGTTTGCCGCGATCACGCCCACAAGCTTCGTCGCCAGCCCGCTGAGGGCTGTGCCGACGCTGCCGATCTTAGTGGCCAGTGTGCCGAACAGACTGCCCAGTTTTGTGGCCATCGTGCCCAGCACTTCGCCCATGCCGCCGCTTGCGGTCAGGTCAGAAACGATCTTGCTGATGGAAGCGAGGGTCGTTGCACCTTCTTCGGTGTTCAGAACCAACTCGCCGCCGGACAGCAGCGTTTTGATGGTGTTTCCAACACTAGACAATCCGCCGCTTGCGTACTCGTCGTTGATGACTTTGAGAACGTTGCCAGCCCACTTGGTGACGGTTTTGCGTTGTTCCGCATCGACCTCGCCCCAGATCAGCTTGACGACGTCGAGCGCAATGCCGCCCCAGTCCTGATTCTTGATGTTGGAAATGCCATCTTTGAGGATGCCGAGAATACCATCCGACGTTTCGCTTGTGAAGCTCTGTTTCAGCTCTTTCTCGACCTCTCGGAGAGACTTTACAGCCTGCTCCTCAATGTCCGTAATCTCTTTCTGAACGGTGGTCGAGGTCTTTTTTGCAACGGTTGCGGTTTCGGTTGCAAATTCATCAACTTTGGTCTCTACAGTGGTGACGTTGCGCTCGACCCCATCCACCATTTCTTTTCCGGCTTTGGTGGTGGTTTTTGTTACCTGCTTCGTTCCATCGTCAAAAATTTTTGTAACGGTCTTGATGCTACCATCAACGGTCTTTTTGGTGTCGGTGACGGTCTTTGTTACCTGCCGAGAGTCTGTTGTATTTGGCGACGTGCCGCCAGATCCACCGGAACCGCCGTTGTCATCTCCGGTTGTAATACTGCTTATTAGATGTTCAAGCTGAGATTTTCTAACACGCTGTTCATGCAGCTTTTGTCTTCTCTCTCGCTCTGCATCTGTAGTTTTGTTGATGTAGGCCGATTTTGGAGTGAATTCTCCGCCCTCGCTACCACCAAAACCATCGTCGTCCACCGTTGCGGCCTGATATCCTATAAGGGCTTTTGTTGCATTAACAATCGAAGACTTGAGGTTGTCGAAAGCAGATTTCAGATGGTTGACTCCGGAACGGAAAGTTTCGCTGTTGTTGTAGGCTGTAATCAGGCCTCCAGCAAGTGCGCCTACTAAGCCGACGACAATACCAATCGGATTTGCGCTCATTGCGGCATTAAGCAAGTTTTGCGCAATGGTGGCAGCTGTCGCCACTGTCTTATATGCGATTAACGCACCGACGAGCGTTCCAATCAGAATTTTTAACGCTGAACCGTTTTCAATGCAAAATTTGATTGCATTGGTCAAACCGGAGATTTTAGGCTCGGCTTCGCTGGCGGCATTCATCATTCCGACAATGCCGTCTGTTTGGAAGCCGTTCTTCATTGCCACGGTCAGCTCATTCGCTTTGGTTATAAGTTGACCAACGGTTTCTGATAATTCGGATGATAGTACGCCAACTAGCTGTGAAACGTTGTCCTTGAGGGTGGAGAGTGAGCCGTTGAACGTCTCGCTCTGCGTTTCCATGCTGTTATAGTAGCGTCCGCCCTCTTCTGCTGCGGCCTGCAACGATTTCGTCAGCAGGTCGTAGGAGATCGTCATGTTCTGGACGTCCTGAATGGACTTGCCGGTATAATCTGCAAGCACCTGATAGATATTGATGCCTGCAAACGCAAACTGCTTGATATCCACGCTGGACGCCTTGCCGACGTTTGCGACCTGTTGGAGGTTCTGCGCCATGCGTTCAAGCTCGACGGAGGTGCCTCCGGTGGCTGAAACCGCGTCGCCCAGCGCAAGGATGGTCTTGCGGCTGTATTCAGCGTTCTCACCGGCAGAGATAAGGTATTGGTTCGCCTTGACAAGAGAAGCCGTGTCGAACGGCGTCCGGGCTGCGTCCTGCTTGATGTTTTCAAGGGCGGTGTTGGCCTTTTCCGCGTCGCCCAGCATATTGGTCAGGCCGGTGCGGTAGGTCTCGATCTGGGCGTTATAGGAAATGCCTTGCTTGATTAGGTCTTTGCCTGCGCTGGCAATTTTTGTGACCAGCCCGGAAATAATGTTTCCGATAGCAACGGAACCCGCCTCAAACTGCTTTTTGACCTTCTCGGTGGTATCCTTTGCCGTTTGCTCGGTCTGCTTTCCGGCTTTTTTGGTGTCGGAGGCCAGCTGATCGCGGGTCTCCTGGCTCTTTTTCTTGACCTTTTCCGCCGCGTCATCGGCCGCATCGCCGATTTTTGTGCCGGTTTCCTTGGCGGTCTTTTCCGCCTTGGCCTGCGAGTCGTCAAGGACCTGCTTGACGTCGGAATTGTCGAGCGTTACCTGTCCATGAACTTCAAAATCCGGATTTTGTGCCATTTATACCCCTCCCCGTGGGAGCACCGGCACAAAGGCACACGCTCAGATTTTTATTTCAAATTCCCGCTTGCACACGGGGTTCTTGCATTTGACCCAGAGACCGCCTGCGTGAGCGGTTTCGTCCGCCCAGACTGAACTTGCCTTGCCGCAAAAAGGGCAGCGCACAGGGCTTCTATTGCCCGTTTCTGGGCTTGTGGTCAAGCGCGTTGTGCCGCGCGATGGCAGCGGCCTTGCGGTCTGCGAAACTGGCATACCGACGTTCACCTCCAGAAGTCTCCGGCAGGGCGTACACCCGGCGGAGCTTGTCGTACTGTGCCTTGGTCTCCTTTGGCATATCGGAGGTGTCGGCGGTGCGGTACTCCATGATCTTGCAGATGCGGCACTCGTCGGGCAGCCCACGGAACAGAGCCATGAACTCCCACCAATGCAGATTCACGTTGTTGAGGTCGATGCCGTAGGCCTGCCAGAACGCCGCGTAGATGAGCTGTCCATCCACCGCGAAGTCGTAGCTTCTGGCCTTGCTGCCGAACACCTGCCGGGTCTTTTCCTCGGTCTGGATGGTGTTTTCTCCGCACCGGTAGAAGTTGAGGAACGCGGGCAGGTCGTCGTCACGGATCTTGCGCCCTACAAGCACCTCTTCGGCGTACCTTGCAACGGCGGCTTGTTCCTCCGGCGTTGTGGCAGCGTTAGACATGACCTCATAGTTGATCCATGCCCGGAAATCCGGGTTGAAGCCGTCGGGCAGCGCGTCTGCGAAAAAACAGGTCGGTTTCATCAGTGCTTCCGGTGTGCCCGGCGTTCTGCCCGCCGCTGCTCACGGTTGACCGGTGCATGGGAGGCTGCGTTTTCGCCCTTCTTTGGCAGGCTTGCCATAGCCTTTGCTACCATGTCGTCGGCGAATGCTTTGGTCGTCTGCTGGAACTCGCTGTACAGCGGCATCATTTCGTCAAGATCTTCGGTGTCTACGCCCAGCTTGTCGGCGTAGTCGTCGCCCAGAATATCGCTGAAATAGTCGTCATACAGGTTGCACATTGCCAGAATTGCGGCACCTGCACCCAGCTTCTCCACATTCAGTGTGCCCCAGCTTTTGCCGAGAGTCTTGTCGGCGTTTTCCATCCGTTCGGCGTCGCTTGCGCGGGTGGGCTTGAAATCGAACGTAATACCACGGAATTCCATCTGTTATCTCCTTTCAAATGCGCCTTTGCCGGTACTGCCCCGGCTTTTTTCTTTTCAGGCGGTAAAAAACCGCCTGGCGGTGTGCCAGACGGTCTGTATGCAGCGCTCAGGCTGCGACGTATGTAAACTCTTCCGGCTTTTTTACGCTGGAAACGGTGACGGTGTAGCCCGCGATGTTGCCTGCGCCGTTGGTGGAATCCGCAGTCACATTGACGGTGGCGCGGCCCTTCTCGCCCTTTCCGGTGAACATGTTGAAATACACATAGTCGGCAATGACGTCCGACCCCACGCCGTGAACCATCTTGAACGAGCTGATCCAGTCAAAGAACGCGGTCTTTTCGTCGTGGTAGCGGTCGGCGTTGATGGTGAACACCCGCTGGGTATTGGTCTTGATCGTGACCTGTCCCTGTCGGATGTAGTTTTTATCGGTCGTGCTGGAATTGACGGCAGCAGAATGCTCTTCCACCATCGACTCGCACACGATGTAGTCGCCCTCTTTGTTCTGCGTGTCCGCAGTTTTGAAGGCAAGAATGAAGTCGTCGGCCATCTGGAAGCCCACCTTGTCAGGGTCGGGCGTGATGCCCTTCATCGCTTCGGTAACAGTCATGTGATAGCAACCCCTTTCGGTTGAAAATATACGATTTGTAATTGAATCTGCGCCCGGCACCGGCCATCCTCTGCGGTGATGATGTAGCCGGTGGTCGTGACGGCCACGCCGATCGGGATGCGGCCATCTCCGAGCGCGGGCAAGTTCTTTGTGCGGCTCTGGGCTTCTACCCATGCGGTCAGGTCATCCCAGAAGCCGGAACGTTCGGCCTGATGCTCCACGTCGGAGTTGTACTCCTCGCGTGAGGACAGGGCAAACACCTTTTGCCGGATCGTACCGTTGAGCCGTTTGGCCAGAATCGGTTGCGTGGGCACGTCTTCGATGGAGTATTCATCCACGTCCGGGCTCAGCCACGAAACGCGGAACGCAACGCCCTCGTCCTGCGCAGATGCTACCAGAGGGCAGGTTTTCAGCCATTCCTGCATGGATTTGATAACAGGCTTCATTTCTTGCTCTCCTTCTTCATCAGCGCATGGGCGGTGGTTTCCCAGCTTGACATGTTGGCGCCCTTGCTGCGCTGGCCCCAATAGGAACCGCGCAAGCCGGTGTCTCCGTGCAGGTCAGTGCCCTGTGGGTGCAAGTAATACTCCCGCCGGGCGTAGGGCGTGGAATAGACGATCAGGCCGTTGTCATAGTCGCTGGCAATGTTGGCAGTGTTCTTCAACATGCCGGTCTGGAACGGCACAAACTTGTCCGTATCGCGGGCGATGATCTGCGTCAGCTTGGCGAGGGTTGTGTTGCTTGCAACGTTCATTCCTCGCGCAAATCCTTCCGCCCAGTCGATTTTTGTTGTGACGGATCCGTTTTTGTGCCGTACGGAAATGACACGACCTTTGGGTGTGCTGACTTGCAGCAGGCCGTTTTTGCCCTTTTTCCACTCGGTCATGGTTAGCCTCCGTAGATATGCCAGTGCGGAAGAAACTGTTCCCGGTCGTCCGCCCATGATGTGATCATGGTGCAGTCGGCGCTTTTCTTCAGGCGGTTGTACTGCTCAATGGTCATGGACGGAATCGAACCTTTGACGATCATCCAGCCGTTTTTCAGTGTCCATGCCTTTTGTTTTGCATCCGCCGGGAGCTGATACCACGCCCACGCGGGCATGTACGGCGGTTCGCCCTGCCGGGCCATGATGCGGACATGCACGGTCTTTGCCGGGTCCTTGACCGTGCCGTTTCCGCTCGTGCCGTAAGTCTCCCGCCATGTGGCGTTATTGAATACCCAGCAGACTGGTGTATCCTTATCCGTTGCCGTATCATGGATGAGATTGATGATCGTGACCGATGTGTTCATCTCAACAAATCCCCCTGTACAGCAGACCGTGCGGGTCGTTGCCCAGGCACTCGCGCACGATTTCGGCCGCTTCGCTCCGGGCGGTGGCCGTCATGCTGCCGGTGCTGGTATAGCTTACCGCATAGCCGTCATTGGATACACTGGATACGCCGGGAGCGTAGCCGTTGGCCGTAACAGCGTTCTGCGCTGCGGTCAAAAGCTGGATGATCTGCACACAAGCGTCCGACAGCGCGGCTCGGCAGCGTTCGCACTCGTCCACATGGGTTTCGGCCCTCCCGAATGTGATGCCGTCGATCAGACGCGAAGCTCTGGCCGCGTAGATGTCAAACGTTGCCGCTTCGAGATTTCCCCCGGCGGCTTGATAATCGCTGTACGTGCAGTAGATCATTTTCGGCTACCTCCCGGCTTGTCATTCCCCCGCGACGATGTAGGAGAAGGGCACCTTGCTGCCGTCGGTGTTCAGGCGGGTGGACGGGTTCGGCAGAGCCCAGCCCATGCGCATAACAACGCGCAGTGCGACCATGTCCTGCTGTGCGAGGTTGTACACGATCTCCTTGGTCGAGGGGTCCTGAATGACGCCCTGATCCAGAATCTTCACGGTGACGTCCTGCCGGATGGAGTAGACGATCTTTTTGAAGTTGCCTGCGATCATCAGCGCTTTGGTAGCGTCGAAGGAACCGTTCTCCGGGAAGTAGAGCGGTGCACCGTCCAGCGCGTAGTTGGTTGCGCCCTGCATATCCGAGCGGAAAAGAGGCCGACCGTTCTTGTCAAGCAGGCCACGGAGCTGTGCCTTGGTGGACAGAGCACCCACAACAGCGTCCACACCAAAACCACCTTCCTCGACCTTGGCGAACATGCCGCCGTCGCCCAGAATCTTGGCGTAGTCGATAGGGCCTGTGACCTTGTTGGCGGTGGCCTGCGTCAGGATGTCGGTCGTCCACTCGGTGGGCTTGTCGTTGCCGAACAGAACCGCGCCGTCAATTTTCGCGGCCATCGCCTCACGGACACGGGGCTGAACCTCACCCATGATGTCGAAGCTGGAATCCGCCAGCACGGCTTCAGGGATGGGAACGATCACGGCCAGCTCTGCAGCGGTCATGGTGACGTTTTTCCATTCCTGCTTGCTGGTCTGCTTCATGCCGGTGTCGCCGTTGACCCAATAAGCCAGCGGCAGCATGGACAGAACGGGAATCTTGGTCTGATTGCTGGTCATGTTTGCAAGGCGGGTTGCCAGCTGCATGACGATGGAGGACTTCGGCACATCCTGCTGTATGGTATTGATCAGCTGATCCCGGATAAGGGCTTCTGCGCCGGTACGGGCAATAATGTTAGTTGCCATAATGGATTAACCTTTCTCCGCAAACAGCGAACGGAACGCTGCGTTTGCGGCCTCGTGCGTGTTGGATGCCTGCGCCGGAGTTCCCGGAGCAGACGCGGTAAATCGCGGGAGCGTACCATTTGCGATGATCGCGCTTGGATCTGCGGCCTTGAAGGTCTTGACATAATCGTCGAAACCCAGAATCTCGCCGTCCTTCATGGCAAAATTCTGTGCCTTTGCATCGGCAAGAAACGCCTTTTTCGCGCTCTCGCTGGAAAACTTGAGGGCACCGGTCTTTTTCTCGATGGCAAAGCCGCGCTGCATCTCTGCCAGCTGGTTCGCCGCGTCGGTCTTGGCCTGCTCTGCCTTGGTCTTCCAATCGGGGTCATACCCTTCCAGCTTTCCGTTTGCGGCTTCCAGTTGGGCGGTCAGGGTGGTTTTCTCCGCTTCAAGGGTACTGATTTTGTTGACCTTCTCGCCCACATCGGCACTATGCAGGTTCATAATGCTGTCGAGCTGCTCCGGGGTAATGCCTGGAATGATCTGTTTGATTTCGTCTCGTTTCATGGTTTGCTCCTTTCGTTCTGTCCTGTCCAGCGTTTTTTCTCGTGGTTTTCGTCCACATTGGAGATTACAGGTTTGTCGGGGTTTCGCGCCGACTCCGCGTGGTGCTGCTTGAGGGACTCGAACCCACATGGGCCCGGTTATGAGCCGGGTGCCTTGACCAATTAGGCGAAAGCAACAAAAAAGCACTGTGCAAAATTTGCACAATGCTGAAAATCAAAAAAGGGTTACGGTTTAACTTCGATACTCGGCAGGATATCGGTATGGAAGTATAGCTTGTAGTGGTACGGGTCGGTGTGCGTGCCGGTGATATCCTCGACCACATACATGGTGTAGTCGTTTAGATAGATGTAGTTCTTGCGGTAGGTGTCCGGGCCAATTTTTACCGTGCAGACCAGCTCGTTGTTCGAGTTGTTGGAGATGGACATGTAGCCCTCGGCTTCCAGAATGACCTTGTCGGTGCGGGCGTTGTAGACGGTGATCTTGCGCTCACTCTCGAAATAGTCCGCCTGCTTGGATATATTGGCATTAGCCTTGTCGGCCTCCGAACAGCCGCACAGAAGGATGGATGCGGCCAGTGCGATGGCAAGAAGAATCTTTTTCATAATATGCTCCTTTCAGCAGTGTCGATTGATTTTCGTTTTGTATCCTTTATGGGTCAGCTCGCTGTTTTTGTATGCCGGCCTCAAGTTCTTTCGCTTGATATAACCGCACGAAGAGGAAGCAAATAAGCTGAAAATACAGGCTTCCACAAAACCATCAACTTTGATAATTCCGAATTTTTTGTTTGTCATTTTTTCTCCTTTTTGGCCTGCGCTGTGGCCCTCGCCGCCTGAGAGCGGCCAAATCCGGAAACCATCGTGCGGGCGCTGTCGAGCTGCCCGCCGGTGTCCCTTGTGAATTGCTTCAGGCTTTCGCGGGCGGCTTTCAAGCGAATTGCTGATGCCGTTGTGTCGCTGCCTGCTGCATCTTCTGCCAGATACCGCCGTTTCCACTTGCGCACATTTCGTTCGCGGGCGCGCTGCATCTGGGATATCTCATACTGGGTGTACATCTGGCCGTTATACTCGACATTGCGGGCGTTGAGCTGTTCAAGGCTTTCCTGCGTCCATGACGGAGGGTCGCCCAGCTCTGGGAAACAGGCGAAATATTGATGGCGGCAGTTCCAGCCGCAAAGCCCTGCGCCGGTGCCGTAGCCGGTTTCCCGCACGAAATCCTTGTACATCTTGCCGTCAAGCACCTTGTCGCCGCCCAGATGGAACCGCTTGCCCTGCCACTCTGCATGGGTGGGCCGTGCGCCGCCGTGGGCGGTCGTCTCGACGTACTCCACGCCCATCTCCTCCATCCGCGCGTCTTGCAGCTTTCCGGCAGTCTGATTGACTCCGGTTAGGATGGCTCGCCGTGCGGCTACTTCCAGCGTGTCCGTGTGGCCGGTTGGGTAGGTGATATATGGCATATCATCGGCCAGCGTGTCCACTGCCGTCTTGACCGCGCTCTTGTAATCAAACGCCCCAGAACTGACCTTGAGCCATGCTTCATCCAGCACACGTTCAAAGGCCCCTGTGACGGTGTTTGCGGTGGTGGCCGTTAAATTGCTCCATGTGCCGCTTGTCTGCCTGTAACCAGCGTTCAGCAGGTTTTGCAGGGGAACGGATTCCGCAAACGGCGTCGGGGTCTTGCCGTAGTGGTAATAGATCTCATCGTCGGCTTCCAGCGCGGCGGTGCAGGCTTCTTTCAGAATGCGCCGGATCTCGCGCTCGCTCTTGCCACTGTACCTGGCCAGCAGCTTGACGACCTCTTCCCGGACGGCCTCGACCTGCTGGTATCGCCACAACTGCCAATTGGCCGTTGGTGTCATGCCGTCCATCTTGCCGATTCTTCGGGCGACGTCCCGCAAAATATCATCTTCGACCGTCTGCCAGAGCTGCACCATCTCGTCGGGTGCATGGTCCAGATAATCCGGTTGCAGCATTAAGCATCACCACCAAACTCAAGCCCTGGTTGCTGCTGGGAGTCTTTGGCCTCCGCCTCGATCTCTTTGGCTTCTTCCTCGCTGTATCCCTCAAACTCGACCAGATACCGCCAGAATGGAAACTTGCCGGCGGTGACGTAGCCCCAGAACATCTGTTTGCGCTCTTTTGGGTCGGAAATAATGGAGTCGTCAAAATCGAACGTCACGTCATACTCACTAGGAGATACGACCGCCGCTCCCTCTTGCCATGCGGACGTCATAAGCGCGTCGATGGCATAGATCAGGTCTGTAACAGCAATTTTGAGCGACCGTTGCAAATCCTTGACTGTGGTATAGCTCCGCTGCTTGCTGCTGCGGATCTCCTCGGCGGTCTTGTCTACGTTCTGCGGGTCTGACAGGGTGCCATAAGCAAGGCCACACTGGAACTCGATCCGCTTGAGGATGGTGTCGAGACCGCGCCTATAGTTTTCGTCTCGCAGGCCGGGGGCGAACACCTCGTAAAGGTTGCGCCCGCCCTGCCCGTAACCGCCGTTCAGCCAGTTTCGATAGAGCCTCTGTTCCCGCTGTGGCAACGCAGAACCGCCGTCTGGAGTGGGCCGCAGTGCGGTCTGATCTACATCAAGAGCCAGTTGCCCGCCGTCGTACTCCCACAGCAACCGCCCGTATTGCTCATCACAATCCCGGATCAGCTTGACCGCGTTGGCATACACGCTCACGCCCAAAGGCGACCGTCGGTCAACGGTGTTACTGCCAGAAACCTTGAAATAGCCCCACAATGGCCGGTCAACGCCGTCCACGACGCTGGTCGGTGAGATGTCCGCCCACTCCGGAACCTCGGTCAAGGAAACTTCTAGGCCGATATCTGCCGTAGTCATCGAGCGGAACGCCTTGACCTCAACGGTATACTTGCCGTCGATGTATTCATGATTTTCCAGCCTGGTATAGATTTTATTTCCTTTTACCAGCTGCTCGGAGAAGATTGCGCCGGTCATCCGCCCGGTGCTGTCAAAATGGGTCGGACAAAAGCTGTCGCCCTGAATCATGTCGATGCTGATGGTTCCATCTGCGGCCATGACTGGCCGGAACAGGATTCCACCCAGCGCACAGCCGTATTCCACCGGTGCCCGCAGGGTCTCGATAAACGGTTGAATCAGCTCGTTGATGGTGTCGGCCCGCTCGCCGCCAGAAACAATGCACTCCATCTCAAGCGTGGTCAGCCGGGCCAGCTCGCTTGCAATGCTCTGCGGAAGCCCGATGCCGTGCAACGTGTCGCCAGACTTGAGGCTATGGCACCACGGGCCGCCGGTGTCGTACATATCCGCCCAAAGCTCGACGGCGTTTTCCATAGGCGCGGAAATGTTCGCGCTCACGGTCGTATTTTCCCCGAATAGCTGCCGTGCCTTTTCGCGCAGCCATGAAATCAGCTTGTCGAACATTATTGGCTCCAATCCGCCCAACGAACTTCCGGGGCAAAAATCGTATAACAGAAATATCGGATGTCGTCCATCGCGTGATCAAACTCCTTGAGCACACGATCTTCGGATGACTTTTCATCCCACGCATATAGGCCGAACTCCCGGCGGGAATCGGCGCAGGACTCGTGGATCTTAATAAGGCCAGCTTGCAGCAGCGACCCCACGCAGCGGATGCCGTTGATAACGTCGTTGTTGGCCGGGATGACCACAAATCGCCCATGCCGCCGGATTGTCTCGATGAACGACGCGGCAGACGGGTCAACGATCACGGCTTGGATGTAGTAGCCTTTCACAAGCCGCTCCAACTCATTGTAATGCTCCTCGTCCGTGCGCTGCACCTTGGTCTTGGTGCTGTCGTAATAGCTCTCCTTGATGCGGATAGCCTTTCCATTGTTGACCACCCAAAGCCCCATGCTGCAAGGGTTGTGTGTGCCGTAGTCGATTGAGACGAAAAAACGTCCTTCCAGACCCGCAATGGAATCCTTGAATAAGTATGTGTCCTCATTTGCCGCGAAGAATGGATAAACAAGGCCCTCTGCGTCAACCCATTCGCCCAGAATGTACCGGCGGTAGAACACGCCGGAAAAGGCCTGCTCATACCGCTGGATGGTCTCAGGTGACAAGCCCGGATTGTCCGTTAGAACGAAATGCAGGTGCAGCGCATTGCGCTCCTCTGCATGAAGAATCCACTCCTGGTTGAACCAGTGCTGTGTGCCCGCCGGGTTGCAGGAAAACCAGATTTTCGAACCTGTGACGGAACAACGGGTGATGGCCTGCTCCACGAACGACCTCGGCTGCAGCACCACCTCGTCGATCAGGCAGCCCGCCAGAGTGCGGCCCTGAATCAGCATGTAGCTGCTTTCGTCCTTGCCTCCGAACACCTCAAAGATATTGGTCACGCCGCCCTTTGTGATGGTCAGAATCTTTCCACTGCGGCTCCACTTGATCTGATAGCTCTGCTGCGCATACCGCATGGAAATATAAGGCTCAATGACGTTCTTGATGGCACTATCTACGGTTTTTCCGCAGATGCCGAAGCGCTGAGCGTTGAATCGCTCCATCGCGTCATCGACGAAACCCACCATCATGAGGGAGGTCTTGCCGGAACGAACCGCACCGTCACAGATGAGATAGCTGTAGGATGTCCGCCGGAACCGCAGAATCTCAAGTTGTTTCTGACCCAGTGGCATTTTCTCCTCCATCGCTTATCTCGAACAGTGCCTTGCTCAACTCGTCCGCCGGGGTGTCGCCCTGTGCAAAGGCTTCTTCCTGCGTCCATTCTTCCCACTTCTCCACGGCTTTCATGTCGCCGGATGCAGCGGACATATACACGCCCATGACGATCATGGCGTTGTTGGTGATTTCTTCGTCCTTTTCCCCGCCCATGACTTCGAGGATCTGTTTCTTGTTTTTTTTGTTGGTAATGGGAGCGGCGGCAATTCGCTTGGCGATGCTGGAAAGGCTTGGGGCACGTCTTGCGACTCCGCTTGCGATGCCGCCTTTTTTGCCGTTTGCCACCGCTTCGTCACCGCTTCGGAACTGCCCGGCGCGCCGCTCCTCATCGGTCAGAACGTGCCGCGCCACTCAGTCCGCCCCCTCTCAGAACTCCAAATCCCGTGTGCCGGGCTTCGAATACCGCTTCGCTCTGCCTGTTCGGCGATTGTACCACCTGGTATCCCGGCGGTTTGCGACGTACAGCTTGCGCCTGTCTTTGGCTCTGCTTTTTGCCCCGCCGCCGTTCCATCCGGTGCTTGCGCTAAGTTCAGACATAAGTTACTTGCCCCCCTTTACCTGATTCTCCATGTTTTTGAATTTTTTCTCGCGCGGTAATATGTTTTCCCTCCGAACGTTACTTCTAACGCGCCGCTGTCCATTGCAGATCCAAGCGCAGCGGAAAGGGATTTTGTTTCTGCCGCTTTTTTATTTGCGGCAGACTTTTTTTGCACGTCTCGCATGAAAGAATTGACATTTTGCCTTTTTTGTGCGGTACTATCTGCTGCCTTTTGTACTTGCTTTTGATTGAACCTTGCAACACCGGATACATAAGGATTTGCAACTTTTGTTTGCGACTTTAACTGTTCCGTGGTAAGGCGGTGCAGTTTATCAACGGCATCAGTCTTTTCTTTTTCGGTAAGATTTGACTGCTTTATTTTCTTTATGTTTGCATCGTATTCTCTCTTTGTCGCACTTCCTGCGTCAAACAAAGAAAAATCGTCCGCCCTTCTTATCAACTCGCTATCAAGGCTTTTCCAGCCGTCTCCATACTGTTCTCTTCTCCCTTTTGCGCCACCACCAGAGCCGCCGCCCCAGCCGGATGCTCCTGAGCCTCTAGCCATCCGTCATGCCCTCCTCTACGGCTTCAAAAGCCTTTTTGCCGGTGTTGTTGGTGTTGTTCTCAAAAATCGTCTTGCCGCTGTATCCGCGCAGGATGCAGAACTTTTTCATGATTCCGTTCAGCAGCGTCTTGATCTTGCGAAACAGCTTGTCATCGTGAAACAACATGATCTGCTCCACGTTGTTGGAACTGGACAGGTTTGCGCTGCCCATGATGATCAGATTGCCCTTGTCGCTCTCGATCAGGCAAATCTTGCAATGCGATGCCAGCACCGCCACGTTGATATGCTGCCCGGTAAACTGGGAGATCATATAGGGTACCAGCTTTGCCCGCTCCATTGCTACAAAATAATTGGACACGATCAGGTTTAGCTGCTCACAGCCCAGATACCCGGCAATGTTGACGATGCTGTCTATGTTCTCCCGGCTCATGCCCAGTGTGGTGATGTAGACCCGGTGCGGCAGCAGTTCTTTTTTGTAGACCAGCGCCTCGATGAAATCGCCAAAAATAAAGCGCCCACTCAGGAGCGCAAAATAATCCTTGTCGTAGTCCACCGCGTCCGCTGCCGCTTCTGCGTTGTCCCATGTGACAGGGGAGAGGTTCAGCTTTGCAGCGCGGATGAACTCTTTCTCGGCCTTTTCCTCGTCGCCGCCCCAGTCGCCCAGTGCGTCAAGGTTCAGGTCGAGGGAAGAAAAGTCCATTGTTTTCTTTTTTCGCGCCATCTGCTCACCTCCCTGTAAAACAAAAACCGCCCGAAAAATCGAACGGTTAAAATATCGAATGTGCCGCCAGCTGGATTTGAACCAGCACCCACGGAATGGATGTGCGCAGTGGTTGGCTGTGCAGTGATGTTCCCGTGGTGTCACCAACGTTGTCCCGCCTTAAATGGGCGGCGCTCTCCCAATTGAGCTATGGCGGCATATAATAAGCAGCTTTGCCTGTCGTACACAAAGCCGCTGCATCCGGAACTTTCGCGGCCAGATGCCCCGCTATCTGCGCAGCCCCCTCACAGGGTACGCAGCTGGCATTCCCGGCAGGGCTCAAACCTGCAGTCTGCGGTTTTGGAGACCGCTGCTCCATCACTTGAGCTACGGGAATATAAAAGCCGCCCTTGGAATCGAACCAGCCGTGTTTACACACGCACCGCGCTCCAAACTGCGCTCAGGCGGCCATATAAAACAGCCCTGGTTCTCCGCCAGGGCTGTTGTTTGACGCACATCCCGTCGGGAAGTCTACCCACACCTTCAGGGATTCAAAGCTTTTTCTCGTAGCACGGGAGGTTAAGCGTGCAGCTTTGTGGGGGATGAGTCCATGCGCCATCTGGTGCGAAACCGTGGATTCGACCCGCGCGGAGAGGGGGGGGGTGCGCGGCCTCCCCCGGACACTCAGATCCGCCGCCCTGTGAATGGAGCCGTTCCAAAATCTCGCATAGAAGCAGCCCGCGAAACGTTGGTGATCTGTGCCTACGGGCAGCACAGGGCCGGAACGTTCGGGGGCTGCATTGCATCGGTGGGCCTTTTCGGCTCTGCCGATACTACTACAATACCACTGATTCCGCTCAAGTGTCGATGATGTTCACTGTCGAAAAGTACCACAAATTATTGTGCAAAACTGTCAAAATCGCAGAACGGTGTATCTTCCCATATCTCTGCCAGCTGACGAAATCCCTCCGAAATGGCTGTGGAGACCGTCCGCGCGGTTGAATAACCGACCTCTCCGGCGGCAACGGCCCTGGTCTTTCCCTCCACATAGCAGAGCGTGATACACCGACTGCGCTTGATGGACGCAGGATCCGCGTTGAGGAGATAAGCGACGTCGATGGCTTCTTTCTGCATCTCGGCGTACTGGCATTTCATCTCGTGCAGATGCTTTTCAGCGTCCATGGCAGCATCGGTATTGTTTCCGACCTTATCGCTAACGCCAGAGCGCCCGGACACACCGGATACTCTGGAAGTAGTCGTTGTAGCTGCGTTCTTGAGGTCTGCGATGCGCTCCTTCTGCTGCAAAATAAGAGACCTCATTCGGGGCAGGCGTTCAAAATACCTCCGCACTGCCAGTGCGCGGGGGTCCTCTGGTTTCGGCGCGTCTGCGTCAGGTGTCCATGTGCGGGTCATTGTTTTCCTCCTTGCTAGCGAAAATCTCAAAAGTGACTTTTAGCTTCTTGTTTCCGATAACGCCCCACACCTTTTCAAGCTTCGTTTTGTTTGAACGTTCCATTTCCGTGATGAAATGCCCCATGACCGCTTCGACAGCTTCGCTTGTCACCTCTGATTTATTGCGCCACATCTGCAATCCGTCTTTGCGTGGCGTGGACAGCGTTCCAGCATAGATATTTCCAAACAATCCACACCCAACATGATATTCAGCCATTTTTGTCCTCCATTTCTTCAATCTCAATTTCCACCCGTGGCTGTTTCCGATCAAGCTCCACCCGGCTTCCGTCGTGGGCAGCAACGATGCCGCTGTTGTCATCTGCCAGCACACCGGCCTTTACCAGTATGTCGCAGGTGGCCTCGATCAGGTTTGCAAGGTCAACCTTGCGCCGGGTAGCCATGTAGTACACGCACCGCACGTTCACGCGGGAAGAGATAGGCTCAGGCGGGGCGCGTATCTGCCACAGGCAAGCGGCCTGGTAATCCTCAAACGCCGCGCTTGGGGCTACAAAGCGCCGTCCTCCGCGCCCTTGCAGGATGCGTGCACTGTTTTTCTTTGTGCGTGGGTCACCGTAGAGGGTCAATTTCATCTGCCGTCCTCCACGTAGCACCAGCTTTGCGGCGGGCGTTCAATTCCGAATACTTCTCCCCGGCAAATCAGTTTTTCTGCGCTCCATCTGCGGCAGGTACAACAGTCTCCGCGATGCTTGCATGGTTGTATCGCCCATAACTCTTTAAGATTCACGGGCCTATCGTAAAATTTAAGTTCTGAAATGTGCCAGCCATAGCCATTACGACCTTGCAGATATTTTTTAGCGGTTTCTTCGGTCAAACAGGCGGCTTGAAGCAGTGCATCTGCCGGTTTATACCACCCGTCCAATGTCAAAATGTTTATATCCATCATCGTTCCGACGTGGACGAGTTTGTCGATTTTGTCACAGGTAAACTCACCAATTACTTTTCTGTCCATCTTCCGCAAGCCCTTTTGTGACCTCATTAGCCATCCGCTATTGCCGGAACAGTAGATGTACACCTTGAACGGCGTTTCCAGCTTTGGGCGGGTCTTGCGTACCTCCACGGTTTTCATTCCGCTCCAAATCAACTTGCACCAATTTGGCCGGATGCTCAAAAGAACTGCTTTCATTTTTACCCCCATTGTTCTGCCATTGCTTTTGCAATGCCTGGAAACGTTTTGCTCCGTTCCTTTGCGTGGCCGCTTCCCATCTGCCAAATTCTCGTTCTTTGCTTTATCGGAAGTGCCATCATAAGTTTGTACACATTGTCGGTTTCTTTCAAAGTTGGCAATCCTTTCAGCCAAAGGCAAGTTTTCTTTTGCTCTGGATGCCCAAATTGCCACGGATTTATGATCTGATCCGGCTTTTTGTACAGCGTTGACATCACGCTTACAGGATTTTCAACTGCGATATGCGGAATATCTGCTTCGATAAATTTCATAAAGAAAGCCGCCGCTTCGTATTTCAAGCTCAACGGCTTTTTTCCTTCTTTGAACCACCTCATACCAGATACGGCCAAATGTGTGCAGGGCGGGTGAGCAATGAGCAAATCCCACTTGCCGACTTCATGCGCTACGCCGTCCATCGTCACGATTTGCCCCCCCTCAATAGCCTTGAGCGCATCTCCAAGAATGTGCCATTCAGGATGCCCGCCGGAAGGTTTCTGAATATCACAGGAGTAAGCTTCGTGTCCTTTTGCCCGGAATGCTTTGCACACTTCTTGTGATTCCTCACAGGCAACTAAAACTTTCATTCGTCTCCTCCGTTTTTGCTTAAGTACTTTTTCTTGCCGCGTTCCCGGTGCTTGTCCTCGTATGTACGGTGGTAGCAGCTCATGGTGTGGGTCATATCGTAGGTGTAGGCCAGCTCGGCCTTGTGCAGCTGCTGCCATGCCTTGAACCGCTCGCAGTGGTCGTGGCAGCCGGGCTTCCGGTCCGGACAACCCTTGCAGGTCGAGTTTGTCATCGGACCGCCTCCGTACGCACCGGCTCGAACTCGTCGAACTCCGGGTAATGGCTTTGCGCGAGCTGCGTTGCGATGTAACCGGCCTCGCCGGGGTTGCTGGCATCTACCCGCCAGCAGTGGAGGTCTGTACCGCCTGCGTTGCGGCACTCGACCATGACGGTGTATTTAGGCATTGTGAACCTCTCCTTTCTTTTTGCTCAGAGGGCGGCGGGCCGCAGCATTCTTGAGGAAGTCGTTCGGATGCGCTGCCGCCTCTTCGGGGGGCCTGGACGCCATGAACGGCTTGCTGCGCGGAGCGCTGGCCTTCTTGGCGCTCTCCTTGTCTCTGGACATCCAGCCGGATGCCGCAGCCTTCCAGCTCTTCATGGGGTTCTTGCCGACCTTCCAGCCGTTGGACTCGTAGAAGTCCCGGAAACGCTCCGCCTGTGCAGCCGTACCGCCTTTCTCTGCAAAATACGCCTCGATCTCTTCCAGCCCCGGCGGAGAAAACCGTTTGGATGCTCTGGGGGATGGAGACGCGGAAGCGTCTATCTCTATAGACTCTATAGAGTCTGTGTACTTTGTACTTTGTACTTTGTACTTTGTACTTTGGTTTTTATGGGTTTCGTTGGGTTCCCCATGGGTTGCCATGGGTTTTTCAGAAAACCCATCGGTTTCTTTCGCTTTTCTGGGTCTCCCGCCTTTTCGCCCATTCTGACGATTCGCCCAAATCGTGCGTTGATACGTCTTTATGTTCTCGTTCATAAAGGCCCGCAGAGACTCGAATGCCATCTGCTCCATTGGTTCCAGACCTTCCGGTTCTTCTCCGTGCTCCACATACTGCCGCATCTTGGTCAGGGTGTTTTTGTACTGTTCTGGCGGCAGGATATCCAAAATCACAAACTTGTCGAATGGGATCATCAGCGCTTTGGGCCTGATTTCGTCTTCCATGTTTCACCTCCTTCCGAGCGCCCGTATCGCCAGATAGCACAGCTTTCTTGTCGATTACGAGCGGTTCTCTTCTGAAATTATCTTGAGTTCTTTTACCTCTTCGGGTGAAAAAGTCAAAACCGCTCCGCCGGAATCATACTCGCCGTCTTTCCAATCCTCTGCAAACTTGTCAAAGTTGTCTTTGTACTGAGTAAATGGATTGGCCTGTTCTGCAAAGTAGATTCCCTGCATCATGGCTTCATCGTCAACGAGGTTCCAGTCGTACAGATGATAGCTTTCATGGTTGTCATACTCCCACAGCGAAAGGAGAACGGTCAGTCCATCGAATTTCTCATATGCCTTCTGGATGTTTTCGAGGTCGAAATCCGACATTCCTTGGTCTTTGAATTTCTCCCGAAACTCTTTAATGCTTTTTCCGCCTGTTTTCAGTCTACACAGGACAATTTTGGGCCGATATCCCATTTTCATTTCTCCCTTCAGAATGGAAAATCGTCATCATCCGAGATGACGGAAAAATAGTCCGGGGCACCCTGAGACACCTGCGGTGCGCTGTGAGAGGCATTTGCCTGCTGGGCATAACTTTGCGTCTGCTGGTCGAAATCGTGCACAGCGGGCTTCTCTGCCGCCTTGGGCCCTGCGAAGCTGATATGGTTCGCCAGAACCTCCACCGCCGTGCGGTTGCTGCCCTGCTTGTCCTGATACTGCCGGGTCTGCAAGCTGCCCTCGATGGCGATCATGCTGCCCTTCTGGAAATGCTTGCTGACGAACTCCGCCGTCTGCCGCCAGGCGACGACGTCAATAAAATCGGCCTGCCGCTCCTTGCCCTTCGGGGCATAGCTGCGGTCGCAGGCAATGCGGAAACTGCACACGCTGGTGCCCTGCTGGGTGGTCTTGAGTTCCGGGTCGTAGACCAGACGGCCCATAATTGCGACGATGTTAAGCATGCGTCAATCCTCCATCTTCCGGCTGCTTTTTGGCGCAGGTCCAGCACAGGACCCGGCCATAGGTTTTCTGGGTGTATTCGGCCACTTCCTCGGCCGTTTTTGCAATGGTTCCGTCCTTTCGTTTGACCGGGCCGACGGACTTTCCGCAGCAGGCGCAGACCGGCGGTTTTGATGCAGGCTGTTTTTGCTGAAACATAGGCTGGTCGTACTTGGTCCTGTCCTTGCTCCAATAGACGTCCGCGCCAATGCCCAGGGCCTTGCAGGCCACACTTTGCGCGTCCGTATAGGCTTTCTTGTAAGCTTCGTCATCGGTACGTTGACCGCTTTTTTCCGTGGCGATCAGCATAGAACCACCAACACCGGGGATGGGAGCGCTCCACTCTGCGCCGTCATCTTGCTTGATGTACAGATTCGTGAAACAGTGCACCATAACTTCACCATTGACGCCCTGCTTCTCTTCAAAGACCGGCGGGTCGAATCGCCAGCCAATGCCAGCGGGTCCGAACAGCTCGGTCATCTTCTTCACACGCCACATGGGGCTGATATCGGTCATGCCGTTCAGTCGGCCGCCGGTGATAGGCTTCTGGGCTTCTTTTGGAACCTCGCGTGCACTGTTATAGATGCTCATTTTATCCATGATTGTATGCCACCTCCGCGCATCCGTGTGTCCTGCATATATCCTCCAGAACGTCGTGCTGCGTACCGTATGCAGACTCGGTGCCCCGCGCAAGCCCAAATGCAAACCCAAACTGTTCCGACTGCGCCAGCAAAACTTCCAGTGCCCACAGCGCCTTGCCCAGAGCGGAAGCAGCCTCCTTGCAGGCATTTACGCGGTTGATGGGCAGCGTCCCAAGATACTCGCTGTCCGGGTGAAGCTTCGTCCATGCCATGTCCCCTGCGACGGCCTTCTGGACCTTGCCGCAGGTGCTGGACACTTCGCCCAAGGCTGCAAGCGCTTCCAGTGTAAGGCCCATCTGCCATTCCGGCACATTGGCAGCGTAGTTCAGGCAGATCTCCTTTTTTTCATCGCACTGCATAAATATTCACCTCCGATACGCCAGAACGCCGACGTTATCATAGACCTCGTACAGATCACCGGGCTGGTCTTTGGCCAGGTCGTCGGCTATCCGGACCATTTCCTGTGTGGTTTCGCTGTAGCGCATCGTGCGGAACGCTGGCGGGTTCTTCTGCCCGTCGAAGATCATCAAAATTGCCATTTTGCTTGTCAAAACCTCCAAAGTATGTTATTCTTCGAAGTGGTGGAGTCGTTCAAACCATCACCTCTGGGGCTCGTCGGTGTTGCTGCACCGGCGTGCTCTTTTTTCATGCTCCCCTCCGGTTCTGCCGGTAGTCCGGCTCATGGGTGCGGGCGTGGGTGCGGTCGATGCGGCCATAGGGGCTGTTCCGCTTGTATTGCCGGTTCTCGCGGCGCAGCTCGTACAGGCTGAATGCAAGCCCTGCAGCCGTGCAAAGCACAGCCCACAGCACCAGCGGAGCGCGGGCAGCGGCGGCACCGTAGGCGTAGCCGCCCCAGACCATCAGCAGCAGGGTGATGCCCGCCTCGGCAAGGTCAAGGGCTTTCATGCCCAGCAGAAAGCCGCACACCGCGAAACCGGCAAGGGTAATGGTGTTCAGTCGTTTCATAATCCGTATACCACCTTTAACTTATAAAATTCTTTTAGCCATGCGATAAAGCCTGCGCTAGAAATCAGCGGCGCGGCGGTTCTGGTGCCCACAGACGGAACAGACCACCCAGGAAACGCCCCCGCCTGAATCATTTCCTTAAGCGTAGATTCGCTTATGGAAATTTGGTTTGCGCGCATCAGCTCGCAACAATCGTGAATGCTCATTGTGGGACGCATGGTGCATCCTCCTCTCTTTTGGCTTATATCTCCACTCTTCTGTACTTGCCTCTGTCGCCAAATTTGTGGACGCTGTGGCTGATGGCGGCGGGCGTGACGCCCCGCAGCTTCGCAAGGGCTCTCAGGCTGTCCGCCACGGCTACCGGCAGTTCGTACTTGTCCGGCGTGACTTCCATCCAGATGTAGCGCGTCACGTTCACACCTCCTCAAACTCTCCATTTTTGAGCGTATACCAGACATTTTCCTTAATTGCAGTGCCATCGACCTTTGCAATCTTAGCCCACAAAAGCTTTCCGCCATCGGCATACTCGGTCAAAACCAGATAGCAGCCAAGCACACCACGCGCCTTGCTATGAGCGCCGTTTGCAATTGCAAGGCTGTTTTTGCCTTCTACTTGTGCACTGCAATAGCCGCCTGTTGCTGTGGCCGTGCTGTAATTGCCGGACGTTGCCGCACTGCTGCGATTGCCGGACGTTGCCGCGCTGCTGGAATCGCCGGACGTTGCCGCGCTGCTGCGATTGCCGGACGTTGCCGCGCTGCTGGAATCGCCGGACGTTGCCGCGCTGCTGCGATTGCCGGACGTTGCCGCGCTGCTGGAATCGCCGGACGTTGCCGCGC
>OODH01000299.1_pt1 | contig 43187 bp, 33 predicted proteins | sample 1671391 | NCBI WGS metagenome assembly OODH01 (sample SAMN06348152, study PRJEB24527) | human gut metagenome | biome: human gut; feature: ankylosing spondylitis patient; material: feces | host: Homo sapiens | place: China | collected 2015-10 | reverse complement strand
CTTCTGTTTAAATAAGTAAATACCCTTGGATAATTGACACACGGGAACATAAGAACTTATTTCAGTACAAGACAATGAGCTGCTCCCAAACAAGCGGCGTTTAATTTGGTTCCATTTTGCGCAAAACCTATTCTGTTGAAAAGAAGCAAATAGTTTGTACGAAACTTATCGGCTCTTAGGCAAATCCGTTGAAGCCACGAGGACATTATGACTTCTCTAGAAGGGAAGAGTCGGGGTTAGGGATTTGAGTGAATGCAACCCCGAGAATCTCAGAATTTACTAATTAAGAATTATTCAGTTTAAAAATTGTCTCTATTAGTCTTTACTCTACTTAAGTCAGCATCAACCATTATTTTGCATAATTCCCGAGCTTTAATTTTAGGTTCCCAACCCAATTCTTTTTTCGCTTTCAGAGGATTCCCTATTAACAGATCAACTTCTGCTGGCCGGAAATATGTAGGATTAATTTTCACCAAAACTTCGCCAGTTTTGACATTTTTCCCTATTTCATTGACGCCACTGCCAGAAAATTCAATTTTGACCCCTGCATCCTCAAAAGCCCATCTTACAAAATCTCTAACAGTCACAGTATAATTGGTCGCTAAAACAAAGGTATCTGGAGAGTCTGCTTGTAGCATTCTCCACATGCCTTCTACATAATCACCAGCAAATCCCCAGTCACGTTTCGCATCCAAGTTACCAAGCTCTAAAAAAGACTGTTTCTTGTTTACGATCCTAGCAACACCATGAGTAATTTTCCTAGTGACGAATTCTAATCCCCTTAAGGGTGATTCATGATTGAACAATATGCCGCTAGAAGCGAAAATTTTATAACTTTCCCTATAATTAACCGTTAACCAGTGCGCATACAGCTTGGCCACCCCATAAGGACTTCGAGGATAAAACGGAGTTATCTCAGTTTGAGGTACTTCCTGAACTTTTCCAAACATTTCAGAAGTCGATGCCTGATAGAACTTAATGGTTCTATCATTATTTTTAATGGCTTCTAACAAATTCAAAGCACCTAGGCCAGTAATCTGTGCAGTGGCATAGGGCTCGCTAAAAGAAACGCCTACAAAACTTTGGGCTGCCAGGTTATAAACCTCTGATGGCTTACTCAATGAAATCAAACGATTTGCAGAGAAAGGATCGGTTAAATCAAAATCAACCAGTTCGAAATCTGGATGATTTTCGATCCCTAAATATTGGAGTCTCCAGAGATTCTGAGACGAAATTCGTCTTACAGCTCCGAAAACTTTATAGCCTTTTTCTAATAAAAGTTTGGTTAAATAGGCACCATCCTGCCCGGTTACGCCTGTTATTAAAGCTGTTTTCATTTCGCTTTCACTTTATTAAGAATTTTTTAATAAACGGTTTAGATTTAATATAAAACGGTTTTAGAAGCCTATAGGTCCTTCTTGCCAATTTGTTGCACCACGGCTTTTTGAGCATCAAATCTGTAAATATAGCTATTTTTCTTCCTAATTTCTGTCCAGGGGAAAAAGCGTCCGCCCCATTATAATGGGTTCTTTGTTTAAAAGTAAACAGACAGTATTCAACCCACTCAGGATTTTTCAATTTAAGTAAAATTTTTATGACATCACCCTCTTTGTGACCCAATAAACCTTTTAGATTCCAAAGATTAAAGCAATCTAGGCGGGACAACCCTAATTTTCTACCAATGTGGTTATAAAACGCTTTGCTATGTTCGTCTCTAACGACTCTACTATCAGAGCTAAGACCTAAACCTGCAGAATATGTAACGAAATTTATTCCTACGTTCATTCCCTTATAACCTTCTGCCACAGCTCTTATGCATAAATCACTATCGCTAGAAATGTTATAAGAACAATCAAACCCTTTCATTCTTTTCAACATTTCTTTTTTGCAAATCATTGTCTGATGGCAATAGTGTTCGCCAAGAGGCAGTGCTGATAACGACCCTTTCCAAATAATTTTCGCATGGTTGACCATATCAATGACCAAAGCATCAGCAAAAGAATAGTCAAGGTTATTAAGACAAATTCTTTTGGCGGAAGTAAAAAGACCGAGTTTGTGGTGATAATAATCATCGGAATTCAAAAAACAAATTAAATCACCATTTGCAATATCTATTCCTTTGTTCATCGCATCATACAATCCTTTATCGGGCTCGCTAACTAAAACATCAATTAAGGCTTTTTCTTTGTATTCATTTAAAATTTCAAGCGTCCCGTCGGTCGACGATCCATCTATAACCACAATTTCTATTTTTGTTGGATATTTTTGATATTTAATGGAGTCAATTGCCCTTCTAAAACTTTCTTTTCTTCCGTTCTTGATAAGATTTAGAGTGACCATTACTACTGTGATAGTTGGAAAATTCTCCGGCAACAGAAGGTCTTCTTCAATAAACTTTAAAATTTGTTTTGAACAATTTTCCCAGGTAAAAGAGCGAGCGCGGTCTCGTCCCTGTTCTTTCAAAGAGCTTCTTAGATTGGAATCAAAATAAAGTTTACGGAACGCCTCCACATGTTCTTCTATAGAAAGAGGAGAGATCGTTACTGCTGAATCTCCAACTACTTCTGGTATAGAGGTCGTATTTGAGCAAACAACAGGAGTCGAGGAGTTCATTGCCTCCAATAAAGGCAAACCAAAACCCTCATAACGCGAGGTGTAAACAAAAAATAAAGCGTACTTATAGAGTGATTTTAATACTTCATCTGAAATATAACCGGTAAAGATTATAGAATCGGACTTCTGAATCTTCTTTATTAGAGCTTTCGGAAGACTATTCTCGAAATTTGACCATTTAGGGCCTGCTAATACTAACTTAATGTCATGGAGATCATAAATTTCAATAAATTTGAAAAAAGATTCAATGACGATTTGTAGGTTCTTTCTTGGTTCTAAAGAACAGACTGATAAGCAGTATTTATCGTTATAACTCAGCCCTAATTGCCGATATATATCTTCACGGGAAGAAGAGGCCTCAATTTCTTCTAAGGGATCCCCCAGGTAGCAAACTTTAACTCTCTCCTCATCAATCTCTGGAAAGAACCTTAATAAATCGGTCTTAGTATAATTTGAAATAGTAAATATTCTGGAGGCAAGCGGAAGTTGCGACATTAATTCAAAAAACCAAGGAAAATTTTCCCCATATTCTCTGAATTTGAGAACTGGAATACAATCATTAACAATACAAAATTTCTTTATATACTTTTGTTCTAAGACTACTTTAGGAAAATTTGAATATAAGGATAAAAATCCATCGATTTCAAAAAAATTAGATGATTCGGTAAGAATTACGGGTTCGGAAATTAAATCACCAAAAAGTGCGTTAACTGCTTTTTTTACTTCTTCTAAATAACCAGCATCTGAATAAAACAGTATAGTCAGGTGTGAATTTAATAACAGATAACGCATTATTCGCTCACAAGCCTTGTAAATCCCTGTTCTCCCAGATCCCGGCTGGTTGAAGTATCTAAAAATGCCAACATCTATAACCAATTTCCTGTTGGTAAGGTAATCTTCTTTTTCAGAAGCAATCCAATCTTTTAATCCAGGGGTTTTGTTCAGCCAAGACTTGTAACCTTCGTTCATGTATGACTTAATATTTTCTTGAATTCGCAATAAAGATTTATTTTCAAAAGAAATTTCTTGTGGGTTATGTAAATTATATAAAAAGCCGGTTTCCCCGTCCTTAATATATTCATTCATTGTAGGGTTATCTGGGGCAACAACAATTCTACCAAGGTTCATGGCATTTAAAAACGCCTGGCCAATCCCTTCGAATTCTCTTGGAGTAAAATAAAACTTTGATTCTTGAATCTTACGATCGACTAACGCATGATCATGAAACCAAGGCACCTCAAGAATTTTATATTGTTTTGAAGTTCCAACAAAATCTAAGACTCCCGGATCCTTAGATTTATTTAGCTGTACAATAGATATTTTCTCTCCAAGAACTTTTTCAATAGTTTGGAGATTGATTTCACCTCTTCTTTTCCAAAAAAAACACTCTTTTAAACTGCCCCAGTTTTTTATCTCTTTAGGATTTGGAAAATATTGAATATACTCAGTATCAGTAATACCATAATTTTTTATTAACTCATTCAGGTAACGACAGAAAGACAAAATCTCGAAATCTCGATATTCAGACCAAAAGCTGTCGTGAAAACTTGGGTAGCCATCAATCATTGGAATAAATATTCCCTTTTTATAAGAGATTAGAAGATCCATTGATTGTCTCTCTGGAAATAACTGGAAAAGAAGAACAACATCAAAATACAAGTCATCTTTTCTGGTAAAATCTTTAAGAGATAATTTTTGATTATTCTCTTTTAAATAAATTTTAGAGATTTCAAATTCACTCTCTAACAACTGTTCTAAAAACAATGTGGATTTTGTTTTTTTGTGAAATTCATGGTCAATCCAGAGTAATTTTTTCTTCATTTTCTAAATATCTTATCCAATAATTAAATATATGTTTCAACGTATTTTCCAGTGAAAAAATTGGTTCCCACCCAGTTTCATCCCTAATTTTTTTTATTGAAGGTATTAGATTAGGAGGGTCAAGTAATCTAAACTTCGTAGGATCGGCCTTGCAATGAATTTCAACTTTCGAAACTTCAGATATTAATTTGACCAAGGTACCCAATTCTATGCTATTTTCCGAACCGACGTTATAAATCTCACCGGATTTTCCATTTTCGATTAAAAGTTGAATAGCTCGAGAAATATCTCTTACATCTATGAAACAACGTTGTATTAAGAGATTACCAACTGAAACACTAGCTGCGGTTTTTCCTTTGTGTTTAGCCTCAGCCGCTTTCTTACAGAGATAAGAGACGAAAAATCTCTCATCCTGACCTTCTCCTATTTCATTAAAACAACGAATTATCAGAATATCCAATCCGAACGTTTTTTCAAACAACTGAGCGAACAAAGTTTGGCACGACTTTGAAGCTCCATAAATATTTAAAGGATTCAATGGAGTTTTTTCATCAATTCCTAGAGAAACATTTTCGACAGATCCATACTCTTCTCCAGAACCAATAAAAATAATTCTATTTTTAAAGCCTTTCGCCTTCAAATACCATAATATCTTAAGTCCAACAAAAAATTGGCTTTTTAAGGTTTCAGCCGGCCTTTTCCAACCCTCACTAATAGAATCAATTCCAGATGCAATAATTATGTCACTTTCCTCCAAGCTCGTATCGAGAGAAGATAAGTTATCAAAATTATCTAAAAAAAAATCGTTCCTCACGCAATTTACACAGTAATCATTCCTAAGGAAATGGGCCTTTATATTTTCGGCCAAGAAGGAGCCTTGACCTACAATCAATATTCTTTGTTTCATTTGAATTGCTCCCTCCAATAGTTAAGAGTTTCTAAAAGGCCTTTTTTCAGGGAAATTTTAGGGCTCCAACCGGTCGTAAATTGTAATTTTGATATGTCGGGCACTATCTCTTCTACGTCCAAGGGGCGGTATTTGTCAGGATCCTGCACTACTTTAATACGCAATCTCGAGAGTCCAAGTAAAGTGTCTAATATTTCTTTTATTTCTATGGACCTCCCGCTTCCCACGTTATAAGTTTCACCAGGTTTACCAAATAGAATGAGTCTGCAATATGCGTCTACAACATCTTGAACAGCACAAAAATCCCTTTTTGCCCTTAAGTTTCCTACAAAAATTTCTGGTTTGCAAAGACCTTTTTCAATCATCGCAATTTGCTTGCAAAAATCAGCAACCACAAAATTCGGAGATTGACCAGGCCCAAAATGATTAAATGTTCTTGTCATAACTAAAGGGAAGGAATAAGCCTTTGCATAAACCGATGAAATCATATTCTGGCAAGCTTTTGTAACAGCATACACATTCCCAGGCTTTAGCAAATCGCTTTCCTTTAAAGGAGCATTATTTATTGACGGTCCGTATTCCTCACCGGAGCCAACAATCAAAGTCCTTCTCTTTAATCCTAAATTACAACTAACTTCTAAAAAATTTAACACTCCAAAAACATTAATATCTGATGTTTTTATTGGTTCTGACCAAGCTATTTTTACTGAACTTTGCGCAGCTAAATAAAATATTAAATCTGGGCAATGAGTTATTAAGAATTTTTCTATTGACCCTTTGTCAAGCACATTTAATGGAATAAAACGTTCATCCTTTTCTCTGCTTGATGTCAAAATTGTCTCACAGCAAAGACTGTTATTTAAATAAGAAGACAAATGGCCGCCAACAAACCCTGAACCGCCTATAATTGCTGCTTTCATCTCTCACCTAACAGACCTATGTTCGGCGCATAAAAAGTCATTGTATGTTTTTGCTATTCCCTCTGACAGGGTTATTTCTGGGCACCAACCCATAGCTCTGATTTTTGAACTGTCGAGAAATTTTCGGGGGGTTCCGTCAGGTTTATTTTTATCGAAAACTAATTCTCCTTCATAGCCAACAATATTTTTTATCATAGAAGCCAAATCTTTTATAGAAATTTCCTCTCCAGAACCCACATTTAAGAGCTCAAATCTTTCTAACTTTTCCATAGCAACTAGGCAAGCGGAGGCAAGATCATCAACATGCAGAAACTCTCTGAGAGGTTCTCCGGAGCCCCACACCATTACATTAGGTTCCTTTTTTACTTTTGCATTATGTATTTTTTGAATAAGAGAGGGTAGTACATGGCTATTAAGGGGATGATAATTGTCATTAGGGCCATATAAATTAGTTGGCATTAATGCGAAGAATGCTTTGCTTTGCTTTTCTGATAAATATTGACAGTACTTAAGTCCGCAGATCTTCGCCAATGCATACGCTTCATTTGTTTTTTCTAAAGACCCAGTTAAAAGAGACGACTCTTCTATTGGTTGCGCGGCATATTTTGGATAAATACAGGAACTTCCCAGGAAGAGCAATTTTTTTACCCCATACTTAACTGCGCTTTTGATAACGTTCATCTCAATTAGGAGGTTATCATATAAAAAGTTTTGGGGTTGCGAGTCATTAGCATAAATTCCCCCAACCTTAGCTGCTGCCAGAAAAACAAATTCTGGTTGCTCCTGCTCAAAAAAATTATTTACCGAATCCTGATCTCTTAGGTCTAGCTCCTGAGAGCTTCTTGTAATCAGATTATAAAAATTTTCTCTTTTTAATTTTCTTAAAATAGAGCTACCCACCATACCATTATGGCCCGCAATATATATTTTGGAATCCTGTTGCAATTAAACACCTGTGTATTAAAGAATTTGAAGTCTATGTTTCTAGTCAAAAGGCCCGTTTAAAGGCCTAATACCCAACTGATGAATTATTTTAAGTTAAAAGCTGAAAAGATTCAGGTAAGCTCTGCAAAATACATAATTTTTCCCAATCGCCCTTCGGAGGCTTAAATTTCGAAGAATCTGGCGGGAATTTTCCATCGCGGAGGATTTGATCAGAGCCTAATCAATCAGTTTCCTCCCTCATAGAAGATACAATTATCCCAGGCGAAGCTAACCCTGGTTCGATTTTCAAAGCAATTTCCGATGAACATGTTGGCAATCAAGGCAAGCATTGTTAACGCGCCTTATTTTTGGCCAGTCCTCTGTGTACGTGTCTTATAGATTTCTTTCCTAAATAATTCTCCTGCCGGATACTGCCTCTAATTAAAAAAGGAGGCAGAAGATGCAGATTGATTGGCCGCGGTACGTTAAAACTGCAAAAGAACAAGGACTCACAGGGATTGAGGTCGTTCGACTCATTCAGAAAGAAACGAACCGCAAAGTTAACATTTCTGAAGTCAAGCGGCGCTTGGCCGGAACAGAATCTTCAACGCTTGGCTTTGAAGCCGATACCGTTGACGTCATCGACTTAATCGAAGAAGACCTGCCTCAGGAGACAACGCTTCGCGTCAATGCAAACGGGATGACTTTTGAGTTCCGGACGTTAAGTCCGGAAGACTCTGTCGTTGGCATTCTAAGGAAGATGGACGGAGCAGCCGGATGAACATTCATCTTCAAGATGTGCATGTCACGCTGGTTATATCACCGACAGATTTGCGGTGCGGCTATCACCGCCTCCACTCCATTGCACAAGACCAGCTCGGAATTAACTTAAATGGCGGAAAGGAAGCCGTTGTCTTTATTTCTAAAACGCGGCGGATCTGCAAGATCATCACTTCCGATAATCGAGGAACAATGCTTCTGACCAGAACACTGCACCACGGCCGATTCGAAGAATTGTTGGTGCGAGTCGGCGAGCAAGCAAAGTGCGCTTTGACGCTGCCGGAGCTGGAGCGTTTTTTAAACGGAGAGCGCCTCTATTACAAGGCAGAGTCATTCTGGTAAGTCATTAAAATTTAATAACGCCGCATTGATTTTTAAAGAAATTGATGCGGCGTTTTAATTTACTTATCGTTTTAAATTATCTTTAAATTCAAACAACTAGTTGTATTTTAATAGTTAGTATGCTATAATTTACCCAATAAATGACCAGTGGGTTTGATAATAATGAAAGACCTCAATTCACTCTCTAAGGAAGAACTGATTAAATTGGTTGCTCTGCAACAAGAGCAGCTCCGAGTTGCCGAAGAAGGGGCTGAGAAAGAGCGGATTATCGCGGAAAAAGCCCAGAGAACAGCTGAAATCAAAGAGCAGTCACATTTGAAATTTGCGCACGGCGTAATCTTCATGGCTCAAAATCTCAAGGAAGTGAATGGAAACTACCTTGCACAAGTCGAAGACTTCCTGTGCTATGCAGATGACGAGGAGTCAAGAAAAGCAATTAAAGTCCTCTACGACATGATTGTCCACAGCTTAAGCACGATCGCTGCAGCATCCGGACAGATTGCGGGCTTCTTTGCTCACGGCAATGAGAAAATGAAATCCGGAGAAACATCCGAGAAAGCTTACGAGAATGCAACCCGTTCTCTGGAAGAGCTAAAGAAAGTCCGCTCCTTTAGCAACAACATTAAAGGGGTTGCGAAATTTAGTGCTGCCATCTCGAAGGCAGCAGAGGCGCTTAGTCCAACGACAAATTTAACAGTCGAATCTCAGCAAAAGATCTCTTCCATTGTGCGTGCCGCTGCGCCGACTGCAGATCAAGTAAAACAAACTCATCGCGGACGCGTCAACAATATTAGTAAGCTTCCTGAGGCGGCACCGGTCACAGCTTCTGAAACATCAGCCGTGTGCGACAAATGTGGAGAACCCTTGAGCGGCTGGGAGGTTTTAATTGCAGATCTTAAAACCGGAGTGACCCAGCTCGAGGCTGGCTTCCGACAGCAAAATACTTATAAATTAGGCTTCTGTCAGAAATGCGGTCGAGTTGAAGTGTTTATGGAGCCGGAACAAGATCATCCGCTCTTCCCCGACAGGCTTATAAGTACTAAAACGATCCTCTCTTTTAATCAGGCTATGTGCATCGGCATTCCCTTGGAACGCGCGTTAAGGCAGTTCGAAAAAGATGCCGAGCTCGGGTCGAACACGGGTTCATACTCTCTATATGACTATCAGCGCTTTTATTTGAAGCCGTTGTTTAAAGCGATCGAAAAAGCGGTGCAGAATCGTGCCGTGCTCGTGTGCGATGAAACACCGTTCGATTGCCTGCAGGATCAGGGACGCGGGAAGATCCCAGCCGCCGGAATCGAGCTAAAAGCAAAAACAAATTACGTTGTTGCAGTGACCACAGCCGATGGAGCATCTCAGCCGGCAACGCTGTACTATTACAGCCCGACTCGAAGCGCCGAGAATATCGGCAAAATCTTATCCGATTACAGCTTCAAAACCTTGGTAACCGACGGCTACAGCGGCTACAAGACAATCATTAAAAACAGGAACTTGGATAAGGCAGAAACAGAACAGGTCCGCCATCAGTCTTGCCTGGTGCATCTCCGTCGAGAACTTCTTAAAGTTGTTCTGCCCTCGGATCTGTACAAACAGCTTCTGGACAAGTCCGAAGAATACGTAACACAAGAACTTCAAAAACAGCTTCTGGCAAATACAGACGGGATGAAGCTGCACACAGCGTTAAAAGCAATTAATGCCGTGTTCCGCATTGAGGCTGAGAAAAACGCCGGACTGCTTAATCCGGAAAAAGCCAGAAAAGCGCAAGCCGAACTTATCAAGTATTTGGATCAAATGATGTTGGAGGCAAGCAAAGGCCTTGTTACACAGAAAGGCACTACTTGGATAAGAACAAGGAATATTCCGACGGCAAAACCATGTGTTTACTACCTGAACGCTCGGGAGGACTTTGCAACATTCTTAGGCAGCAGCGAAATCCCGCCCTGCACGAATAAGGTTGAAAGAGCCATCCGAGGAGTTACGATCCTTCGTAAAAACAGTCTGCATAAACACTCGGCAAATTACATGGAAGCCATGTGCATGGCTCTGTCCATCGATGCAACCTTGAGGGAAAACGGAATTGATCCCTTTAAGTGGCTCCAAAAATACAGCCGGGCACTATTTAAACATATGACCGCTAAGGGGCTCTCTCAGGTATGGAAGGAAACCGGCCAGAGGAAAAACAAATTCTCTATCCGTCTCCCGGAAAAGTTGGAAGAGGCAGATAAGAAGATCAATAAATATCTTCCCGAAAAACTTGCTGAAGACTTCGATATGCAACCTTGGTTGGACTCTATCTTCCGGGCGTAGAGTCGAAATTAAATAGTCTCATCAAAATGATAAAACTCCGGTGCTCTATACGAGGACCGGAGCGTTCGGGCTGTGTCGTTGGCGCAATAATCTAAAAAATAAGCTAGACACGTACCATTGATATTTTTTAACGCCTCAATTTTTTCTCCACCTACGAGACTCTCTCAACGAGTTCTCACAGGTCCCAGTTTCTGATGTTAAAGCCTATTTCTATAGCTTCAGAATTAATAACCATTACAAGGAAACTTTTTCCGCAGCCGTGGCTACCGTGATTACAATTGATTTACCGTCACTGCGACTGTCTCTCCTTTCATGAGGCACTCTCTTAGGGATCCATCGACATTCAACTATTTCTTCTGGGTTTACGGTTGATCCCCCGTCCACTCGCAAAGTCAAATTGCTTCAGTCTATGATCCTCTGGAATAGCCGGCAAGCTTAAATTTTTTCGGCTACGCGTTCTTTTTGAACGGCGAGTTCTGCTTCTAAGCTGACAATTGAACGTCTTAAGAACGGCTGAGACGATCAGGCCGGTTCAATAAGCTGTTCGTAGAGTTACAGGATAAAGACTATCATTCTGCACCTCTCAAGAAAATCCATGATCGTTCCTTCTATCTTGCCCGTTGCTGTCATTCGGAGCAGATCAACTCCATAAGCCGTTTCTCTGTTCGTCTGCTCTGACAGGGCGGATATTCTCTTAGTTCATCCATAACATTAACTCTCCTCTTCCCTTTCCCTCAAGATTAATTCATAGCGTTCGGCATCTCTGAGATTTCGGCCAACTCTTTGCTCACGTTGAAGCACTTGGCAAGCTCACCGACGGATACTGATGACTTCTTTCCTGCCGGCGTTCGTAAGTTTGTCTTTTAATTCTTCCAAGTTCCTACCACTCCCATGTAACAAGTTTTATTCAAGATTTTTTAGAATTGTTCCGCTTCCGACCAAATTAGAGAAGGGTTAATTGATAAATCTGGCATATCGGTCACCCACTAATTAATTTGTCATTTCCGTTAGCTGCATATATAGGCTTGGGAATTTGATCCGGCTTTACGTATGTTTCCTATTAATTCTGCCGCTTTTAATTGCATAAATCTTGAGCCGGAGGTTTGGTTGTCAAGATCCTCGATAGTCAGGTGGCTGCCGTCTCTGAGAGGAAGTTTTCCTATGAGATTCCACTTCTTATCCGTGAAGACACGGACAGTTTGGTCGCTCTCGCAGGCCACGACATTAACCTACTCTCCAACGTATCGATAATTCATCCGGTAGCGGCGCTGGTTGTTCCTTACTGTTTCTCCTTTTTGAATTTTTAATCGCTTAACTTCAATGTCGTCACCCCAAGCGGTCGCCAGGATCTGTTTTAAAAACTCTCTTCCTTTGCTTTCAAATTAGGTGCGCCGTGTCAGACTCGGATCGATCTCTAGGGGACAATCGTTAAATACTCTGACCTTTTCGGCCAAGCGCTCATTTACCTCTTTAATTGATGCGGCCGGTCTTTCATCAATGGCACCGAGAGAATTTTTTTGAACAAGTCCGACGGCTCGTTCCACATAAGGTTCTGGCAAAGGAACAGGGGGCTCTCCGGCAAAAAGGATCATTCCGTAATAGCGACATACGTGTTCATATTCCTTTGTGTATTTGGGCCAGACTTTACTTGCCTGGCAGAATCAGGTGGTGCTGTTGTCCAGAATAAGATATTTCGTTGCCCTCTGGAAGGAGGCCTTCATTTCTCTGACTGAATTAAGCCAGTTTTTTCTGGTTTGATCTGGTGTTGCGTATGCGAGGGTGTTGCCCGGATAAGGAAGTAAAGCCTAAAACACTTAAACTTCGACGTGCTCGCCGCCGACAAACTCTGGCAGTACCTCCGCCGTAGTCAACCATAACCCGCTTGCCTCGGCAGTAAAAAAAACGCCTATTATCGAACGAAGATTCCTGTTTCAACTGCATAGGTGAAGGCGAGGTCAAAATTCTCCGGCCCAACCGCTTTTGAATTCATTCATCAAAAGATCAGATTGACCGCCAATTCGCCTTTCTCGGAGCAATTATCTTGTACTAACATAACCAGATTCTCAACGAAGCTTGCTCATAAAAATACTAGAAAATTTATTATAAGAAGTGTATCCGTTGGTAAAGTCGAAGCGTAAACCAAAATTAAACTTTCGTTCCTCAACTCTCCTTGAGCCTCAAAGAGTTTAATCTCTCAGAAATTCAGAACCTCCTCAAAAATCCCTCCCAATACATCAAAGGGTCACATAGACCGCTGAAACCAACCTCTGTACATTTACGCCTCAACAGGGAACGCTTCTGAAGCTCTTCAAAAGAGAACGGAAGAAACCTCAGAGATTCAATCGATGAACTGTGGTTAGTTTCTTGTTCCGCTTCTTTCTTTTTAATGGTTAATAGAAAGAAACGGTGATCGAGCGAAAGCTCGGAAAACAAGACCGAGAGTTAAGTCGGTTGCGACCGGCGCCGAGTTCAAAAGGCAAAACTTTTAATTAGGAACTCTGGGCCGTCTGCAAAAGGTCAAAAAAAGACTTAAGCAGACGGATCGGAAAATTGTCTGGAAATAGGATGAACTTTTCAGGCTCTCATCCGATCATTTCCGAAGCATCTTTGAGGTTCCACAAAGATTCTTCGAAGTGCTTGACAAGAGCTTGCTCCTCTCAAGAGCTGCTTCACAGCAGGCCTCACCGTATTGAACGTCCTGCTCCGGACGGAGGTATGCTGGAGAACTTCTCCTCGCGGTAGAAGTTTTAACGAGCAGTTTTGATTTCGGATCTTGCTTCCCAAGATCAACGTTTCGAAACGGCATTTGCCGTGCTGAGGAAAACATCGACCTTGTGTCGAAATTGCGCAGACTGCTTCCTGGTAAGGGGAAAAGAAGCGCAGAGGAAAATTTAGAGAGACCGAAGACGGATGCTTCCGGGCCTTAAACCCGGCGCGGCAGATAGTCAGTAAAGGGGAACGTGGTTAAGAGGATGTGTATTGCCCATCTGAATCTCCTCCCTCACCTTTAATGATCGACTGCACGGTTTGGCGACAGGCGTCTTTCTGAGGCGGTTCTTTTAGGTTGGATTTGTTTAAGGCGAATTTCTAAACCTTTCCTGTATCAGGGTAACGTGTACCAAACTGCAGGAAAGGCGATGAAAGAGATTTCATCTCGGTTCTAGGTCTTGCCCGTCGATGAATATCGATTGACCGAAGCCGTGAGGCCGAGCCTTCGCTTCAAATTCAAGCTTAAGAAAACGTTTCAGACGTCCGAGGGGTCTTGCGCTACGAGCATTCTCTCTTAATGTTCCGGGTCGGCCGGCTCCGCGAGAGCCGGCTAAAGGCCGAATCTATTTTCAACTTCTAACCATCCGGGTTAGAAATTTTTGTTAAGTGTCTTTTGAAATGGTTTAATCAACCTTTGTGTATTGATGGTAATACGCTGCTGTAAAGTTAGTGAAACTAATAGAAATAAAATGGAAATTAGTGAAACACTAATAAAACTTTTTGCACTATTAGTGCCACGGACATGCGCCAATTGTCTATCTTTTATTACTAGTTTAGTAACGCAAGTATAACCATATTAGCCCATGGCTAATTAGTTGTAACCCAGTCATTACTATTTTAGTAATGTTTGATTCAATCCAAACAACAGAATGAAAGCTTTACGGAGGGAGTTTTTTACCTCCACGCATGAATCAATGCAGTTATCAGTCACTTAACAAAACTTTCTACCTAAAGCTAGTCATAACTATCCCCTGGCATCTTTTATAGGGTGATCATTAATACGTTGTAACGATATTTTCTTAACCCTATGTGGGAGATGCAATATGAAGAAATTCGTATGTCAAATTTTTAACAAGAACTGTCTTGAAACGGGGTTGAAGCCTGATATCCCCACAATCAACGCAGCTGCGCTGGAATACGTAAAACGCTTTCCTCTCTTTAATGTTCCTGCCGTTGCTTTTTCTGACAGTGATTTTGATGAGACCATTTCCGCCTACCTTCCCTACCCCATCGTCAAAGTCGTTCCTTTGGGAAGAACGCCGGCGGAATCTAAGAAAGTTTTTCCTTCCATTAAGGATTGCATCCTTCTTCTTAATGCTTACGCTCAGGGCGACCAAAAGCTCTACAACGAACTGGAAGACCGTTTTATGAAGCCTTCCAAGATCGCTTCATGTAGGCAGTTCATGGAGACCGTTATCGCTTGGGCTTTCATCTTCTTCTACTTAAAGATCAGAAGAGATCATCGTTATTTCACAGCCCTTTCTTTCCTGCTCTCTTCCCATACCCTCTTGAGCTATGTAAATCGTTTTGAATTCATCCTGCAGGACAAGGACGTTACTCCGGAAGAAGCAAAAGAAATGCAGTCTCGCCGTATCTGGAGAACTTTGTCTGTTTTGAAGGATCCTATCCTTCTTAATCCTCATTTGAATCAATTTCTCGGTGACCTTGCTCCTCACGTTCACAAGGAAGAGTTTCCGATGGTCGCCCTTGAGCTCATCCCTAAGCTTTACGATTCTGCCGGTGAACATAAAGAGAAGATTGACAGCTACATGAACGGAGCCTTGGACGACTTTGCTAAGCAGTATGCTGCTGAGTCCGGAGTCAGTCTCTCTAATCCTTCTTCTGCGGTCTTAAATAAAAACCGTGGTATCAGCAAAGGAAGAGCGAGCGGATATGGCATGGATATCCCTATTGGCATCTCCAACAAAGACTTTATCTACGCTTTTGTCGACGTTGTCAGCTTGATGTCCTTTGTGGTTAAACGTCGTTTTGGTTTGAAGAATAAGGTAAGTGCGTTGTTTGTCCTTTACACACTCCAGCATCTGCCTTTCTTTAATCTTCAAACAGACTTCCGCAACATCAAGACTTCCAAGCTCTGGCCGGTTTTGATGCACAAAGACGGTCAAACGTCGGTCACCGCCGCTCCTGGGCCGCTTGTTCACTTTTCTACAGCTTCCTTGGTTGGGCACGGACCTTTTGATTATCAAGGCTGGGCATCCAAAGGCTGTCCAAAGAATCTCGCTCCTTTTAATACTCCTAAAGGTTTTCAGAAAGATGCTCGTAAAAGTCTCCGTCAGTTAAACCAGTGCTGCAATTCTTTCCTTAAGTCCTTCCTTCATTATCAACATAACAATGGCTAAACCTTCCATGCCCCTCGCCGATTGCCTGAGGCCTTTTAACCAATCTGACCGCCATAAGGTTCAGCCATTGATCAATGAGCTGAGACAAGCGGTCGGAGACGACCATCTGCTGGGAATACAAACCGAGCTTTTTGATGTATTAGTAAAGATCGTCGGTAATTTTCCTTTGAGCTCAGGTTCAGGGTACTTTTGGCCGGGAAGCTACATCGACTTCTCTTTAAAGTTAAGCCGCATTGCGCTTAATCTTCTGCGCCAGCGTATCCAGTTCTTCACGATGCCGCTGGCTCAGAAAGAGTTTGAGACTCAGCTATTAAAACTCTTGGTTCTAACCACCTGTTTTTTCCTCAACTTACGCATTACGGCAATGACGTTCTGTGTAGCTGCAGAGAACGGCGATGAGTTTCGGTTTGAAGTGCCTTATGAAGATTGGTTCAAGGAACACGAGGGGCAGGAACTTACGCTGTACCACAATGTCGATCCGGATCCTGAGGCTGCAGCCGGCAACATCAATCGTCTCGTCCTTAAATATCTTCCGGAATCTCTCCAAAAGCGCTTTGCAAAGAGCTTTAAGCGAGGATACCTTGCGCTGCTTTCCAAATTTATCCGCGGAGACGTCGGTAGCATCGTGAAGGATGAATTCATCCTCATCTTAATTTCTCAAGCAGAATCCATCCTCCGAGAGCAGATGACGATTGAATTTGCCAGACAAGGAGAAGAGCCGCCTCACTATATTCCTTCAATCCTGAGCTGGGCGATTTGTGCCCTGCTCGCGAACGAACTCTCCCCGGAAGCAGCGCTTAAGAAGTCCGATGCGATAGGCAATAAAGAACCTCTTCAAATCGTTGCACGTGCGATCACGTGCAAGGACGGAGAAATCTATGCCGTAATCGAATATTTCTTTCCTCTCTTAACGGCCAAGCTTCAAGAACTCTTTCCTCGCCAGACATGGCGAGAGAAAGAGGTTCTCAGAATGTGCTGTCAGTGCGGGATCTTTGACTTGAAAGAAGGCGCTACTTTTGAAGAAGTCGCAAACCGCATTGAAATTTATAAGAAATGCGGAAAAGAGGTTGTCTCTACTCCGGTACAAGGTCTTCGTTTTAATAATTTCCTTCTTTACGTGGCGAATGACAGCTATTTCGGGAGAACCGTTCAGTCTCTCCAAGCTAAACATTCCGTCGATGCTAATGATAAGAAACTGAAAGAGCTCGGTCTCCACAAGCCTGTTGCTAAATGGCAATGGCAAGACAAGAAACTGATGATGGAACGTTTGAAACCATACTTTGAAGAGGTATTAGCACCAAAAACGGAAGAGGATAAAGAAAGAAGGGAATTCTTTGCACAATTGATGGAAAAGGCCCGCAAGCGTTGGAAAGAAGAAGAACGAGCCCATAAAGAAGCTGAAGAAGCAAAAGTCCCTCCGGCAATTCTCGCTCAGCGTAAAGCCGATTTAGAACATGCTTTGAGAGCATTCGAAGAAGCGAAAGAAAAATTTGACTGCGAATTCAACGTCAAGAAGAAACAAGCCAAAAACAAAAAGGCGAAGTCTAAGGAAGCTGCTGCCAATGCTGCTTCTGAAGAAGCGTCTGCCGAAACTACTAAAACTGAAGAACCTGCAAAAGAAATGTCTAATACAAACTTAATCGTCGTTCAAAAAGCCGAAGAATCTCCTGTTCCGACGATCCAAACCTCGCACGCAATTAAGGCCTCGTGCAAACTCGTCTTTAATGCTCTTTGTCACGACACAAGCAGATTCTTCAAGGGTGTCGGAGAATGCTTTTCTGTGCACAGTTGGCTGGCCAAACGCGGCTATAGACTGGTGAAAATCGACTCTGAAGAATCCTCTCCTTCTAATGCTCAAAAGAAGTCTGAAGTTAAACAGATCACTTGTGAGTCTAGGAAGGCCGGCGCCAATGAAGAAAACTCTTCTTTAATCATCAATCCGGCCGCTGAAGCTCCCGTCGCCGAAGAGCCAGCCTCGACTGTCCAGGAGACACAGCGCGAAGATGCAGTCGTTGAAACCGTTGCAGAACAGTCTTGCGAGGGAAAGGAAACCACAGCTTCTGAAAACACATCTACTGTTCCCGCCAAGCAAGAAGATCAAGCAACGACAGAAGAATCTACGAAGGTAAGCAGAGAAGTCGCTAATCCGGAGCTTCAACAGAAGTTAGTCCAACGACTTAATGAGTCAGTAGAAAAATCTTCTATTCATCCTGAAAAACTTGCCGACATGGAAATGGATGCTGAAATCAAGAGACTGGCTTCTTTGAAGAACAAGGATAAATCCGACAGCTTGTCGGATAAGAAGACTTCTCAAGATGGCAAGGCGAATTCCAAAGTAAATGCAACAGCTAAGACTGAGGCCCAATTCTGTGCTCAGCAAACTGGACCATTCTCCTCATCTAATGCCCAAAGCAAGACTGACAAATCCTCTGATTCTAAGAATCCGTCCGTCTGCTCTACATCCGAAACGTCCTCTGCGGCCGACGCAGAAAAGCCCAAAGCTAAACGCGGCCGTAAAAAGAAAGCAGACACCCAAACCGCTAATGCAACTGAGAATCCAGCCGCCGCTCCGAAGCTCAAACAAGCTGAAAAGCAAAAGGCCTCAAGTGAAGCAAAACCAGTCCCTGCTGCAAAACCTAAAACAAATACAGCAGCCTCCACTCAGCCGAAATCAAACGCGGCACCTTCTGACCAGAATCCTCCGAAGGCTAAACGTGGTCGTAAGCCAAAAGCTCTTCAGCCTGTTAATTCTCATGCATCCAGCGAAGCCGCTAAGTCTAAGGAAGTTTCTGTTGTCACGACTGCCAAGGCCAACAAGACTGCAAAGACAGCTAAACCCGCTGCTCAACCAAAAGCTTCAGTCAAACCGGCAGCAAAAATATCTAAAGCCGCGACTCAAGCTAAAGCAGAAGTTAAGCCGGTGCCTAATACTCGCGCGAAGACGCCTTCTTCGGATAAGTCTTCGGCTAAGGCAATACAAGCAGCTTTAACCGCTTAACCGTCCTCCTCTTAATTCTCAAAACATTCCAAATCGACCGTTTTTACGGCCGATCGGGGGAGTTTTGTACCTAACGAATACCTATTGAAGCTTTTTACTATGGCCACACTTCATTTACCTTCTCGAGACAAAGTCATCTTGAGCCGTACGGAAACCAGGAAGAAATTCGACGAATTGCCGGACTGGGACAAAATGATGCTGTCCCGTGCAGCCATGAGAGCCCTCTTCATGGACAATCCGGATGTCATCCTGACGATTGATAAATTAAAGGTTATCTCTCGCGACCATAAACATCCTCAAAATCGTAAAGATCCCTACGGCAGGAAAATCTGGTATCTCCCTAACCGTTATCTCAGACCGGAATACGAATACACAGTTAAACCAAAAGAAAAGCCTACTTGGGAAGAAATGGCCAAGGAGTACAAGTCAAAGAGGATTAAATCTTCACGATCAGTGACCGCTGCGCAGAAAGAAAACAGAAAGATCCAGCTCTGCCATCGTCATTTCTACGTGGACGAATACATGGAGCTTATGGCGACTAAAGCCAAAAGGGATCGTCTTAAACGTATGCAGACTCGAGAGCCTTACAAGTACACCAGAAAGATCGTCTTAAAGCTCAGCAAATCCGATCAGCGCTCAAGGGAGCGAGAAGTCTTAAAGAAGATGAGCCAGACTTACACCGCACACGAAATCATTACTTATCAGAAATGGTATGAGTGGCGTGAAAAGGCTAGAAAGCTCCTTCCATTAAAGGCCGAGTACTTCAACCAGTGTCTGAGACGTTATCGGAACAAGGCCTTAAGCCGCGGAGAAAAGTTTTCTAAAGTCCGTCCGCTTAAACCTTGTCTCGATCTCAACCACGAAGTCTATTACCGCTCCAAGCGAGACAAATACATCCCGCTCGAAGTCTTTAACCACACTTTTAATCCTTTCCCTAATGTTCACTATCCGAGAAAATACTGCTATCCGGAGGCGCCGAAGCCATCCGTACAGACGATCCCATGAGCTGGCTGCGGTCGTGCCGTGGTTTGCGTCGTCCGCTTATCTGGCTTTTCTGGGCTATCAAAACATTCTTCCCATAAATCTCAGTATGGCTTTGCTGGCTATGACGCTGGGAATTGGCGGCTACCGCTTGTCTAACGGTCTTCACATTCTGAGAGCCAGAAGTCTGCTTTCCGGCAGACGGATGGAGCTCATGAAGTTTTCCAGAGCGTTAGAAGACTTTGACGACAAATCCGTCTGTATCGGATACGGATTTACGTGGCTGCCAGAACATACACAAAAACTCCATGACTTATCTCGCCTCAATATCTCAACCTTAATGCTTCCGTCTTTTATGCATCGTCTTTTTAACCGTCACGACAAGACCCAGCTGCCTGAAGAAATCGGTATGCCGTATCTTCACGGGCTGGATGCGTCCGAGAAGACTCTGCGCCGAGCCCTCAAAAACTTTGAGGGCGGCCTGCTCATCGTCGGAACGACCCAAGCCGGTAAAGGCGTGATGCTGAACTTCATCATGACGCAGGCCATTCTGAGAGGCGATGCCGTCATCTTCATTGATCCTAAAGGATCTGACCGCATGTACAAGGCATTCTGCCGAGCCTGCGAGAAAGCAGGCCGTGGCAAGCCGCTGCGTTTTCATCCCGGAAACCGCTCAAAGAAGGATGGAATACGTTTTGATGTGACTGCCGTTTTTAGTACCGGCGCCCAGATTGCCACTCGCGTGATGTCGGTGGTTCCCGGAGAAGACAACGTCTTCAAGCAGTTTGCCTGGTCTTGTATCAAGACCTTTGCGGACGCCATGATTGAACTCGGAGAAAAGCCTTCTTTGAAGTCCTTGTCTCAGAACATTAACAAAGGCATTGAAGATCTTCTCCGAGCCTTAATCCTCCAAGCGGTCAAACAGCATGCTGACCCGGACTGGAGAGAACAAGCCGAATCCTTCCTTCCTGCAAGAAGAGAAAACTGCACTGACGCCATCCACGAACTTAATGTTCTGGTGTCTTGGTACGAGAACGTACTGCCTGCGTATCTGCATACGATGGTCGTCGGCGAATGCTTAAAGATCTTCCATCACTCTAAAGAGCACTATTCCAAAATTACCGCAACACTTATGCCGATCTTTGCGATGTTGACTAGCGGCCCTCTGGAAGAATCTTTATCTCCTGATCCGTCTGACGCTTCCGATAAACGTCCCATTTGGGATATGGAATCTCTCGTTAAATGTAAAGGCGTCCTTTATGTCAATCTTGACTCATTATCCGACAACATGATTGCTTCTGCCGTCGGTTCCATGCTCTTATCCGACTTAACGGCTTATGCCGGTAAGCGATACAACCTCGGATTAAATGACGTTCGTATTTCGCTCTATGTCGACGAAGCTTCGAACGTGATCAACCAGCCTTTAATTGAACTGCTCAATAAAGGCGCCGAAGGCGGCGTTTACACGACGATTGCGATTCAGACGGTGCCTGACTTGGCGCATCGTTTAGGTTCCGTGCATGCGGCACGCATGGTGCTCGGCAACTGCAACAACTTAATCGCTCTGCGCTGTAAAGATCGAGAAACTCAGGACTTTGTCACCGAAACTTTCGGCAAGACGTATATCCACAATGTCGACACCACGTTGTCGACTCATGCAGATACGCATCTCGGCATGCCTTCCTTTAAAGGCGGTGCTTCACACAAACGCACGGCCGTGCGCGAAGAGATTATTCCGTCGGAATATCTCGGCAAGCTCCCGAACGCTCAGTTCTTTGCTTCTCTTGGTGGCGGTCATCTAATGAAAGGCCGCGTCCCTGTGATCATTGACGACGAGGACAACTAAGATGCTCTCCCGACTCTTAATCCTCTTAATGATCCTTGTCTTGAGTTCCGTCATCTGGTGGCCGGGTTTGAATGACGCCTCGTCTTTTGAAAACTTGTCTGAACTCCATCTCAAAGACACAAGCCAAAAGATCAGCTCCTTGTTTGAGTCTCTGACGCCCGTCGTAGACGGCGTCAGCGCCAAAGTTACCGGAACCTTTAATGCTCTGCTCGGAGACTCGTACCTTCCTTCCGAGGAGGTTGACGGTCATAAGGACGCACCCACAAAAGAATTCTTTACGCGACTCTGGTCATCGCCCTACTTCGTCTCGATGCGAGCCATGCTAGAGATGTCCTGTGTTCGAGCCATCTTAGCGATCGGCTGGTTTGCGTTCTTGTCTCCGATTTTGATTGCCGTGGTGATTGATGCCTGGGTTGTGAGACGCCTGAAGTATGAGAGTTTTGCGGTACACCACCCGACGCTCTATCAAGCCGCGTTGTCGTCTCCGACCGTGCTTCTAATTTGTGCCTTTGCCGTCATGCTGATGCCCTGGTTCATTCCGGCTTGGATTGCTGCGCTCTTTTACGTCGCCTTCCTCATGTCCATCCATTTAATCGTCTCTAACTTCCATCGATTCGGATAACTTATGAAACGTCTTCTCCTTTTAATGCTTCTTTCGCTTGTCGGAACTTCTGTATCTGCAGCGGAAGACTGCTTTGACCGAATTGCTCAAAAGAAAGGCTTGGATGCTGATCTTCTCCGCGCCATTGCGTTTGTGGAATCTTCAGGCAATCCGTCTGCCGTCGGTCGTAATGCTTCGAGCGAAGACTACGGACTAATGCAGATCAACTCCGGCTGGCTGAAGCGCTTTAAGACGTCTAAATCAGAGTTGCTGAACGATGCCTGTTTTAATGTTCAAGTCGGTGCAGAGATCTTGGCGGACAACTTTACGCGCGCCGCGCATCCTTGGGATGCCGTCGGCGCCTACAACGCTGCTTGCACCCGACTTAAAGGTCAGGACTGTATTGATGCCCGACAAAAGTATGCCTGGAAAGTCTATCGAGCCTACATAGGAATGTCTGACGCTAAACGCCAAAAGCTCAGAGACGTCACCTCTTAATTCTCTTTTTTAAACAGTTTGTTAACGCCTTCCGCGTCGCTTTTTGACAAAGGCCGCGACTGCGGAGGGATTTTTTGTCCTTAATCGGTCTTTGTCTTCTCTTTTACTTAACTTTTAGGAGTTTTTAATGACTTTATCTACCGCCGCTAACAGAACTTTTGCTTTTGTTCCCGCCCTGCTTTCCGTCTCTGTTTTTGTTCTGAGCGCCGTTTGTCCGGACGCTGCTTGGGCCGGAACTTCGACAGGAGGTCAGGAGCATTTTGCGGATCTCTACGCCATGTTGAAGGCCTGGAGTACCGGCACACTCGGTAAATCCATCGCCTTAATGTTCCTGCTTGTCGGTTTAGGTGTCGGCGTCATCCGCGGCTCCATCATGGGTGCCGTGGGCTGCGTTGCCGCTTCCATGGCTTTGTTCATCGGTCCGCAGATCATTGAACAGATCTTCACGGCCCTGATCTAACTCTTTTGAGTTCGGTTGCCCGAAGCTCTTTCGGGCTTCCGATTCTTTCAGGAATCAAACATGGAATCCTTTAATCCTCACGAATACGTTCCGCGCCGATTGGATGCGCCGGCAAAGTTTCTGCTGTGGGACTTTGACTTGGTGGCGTCCGGCATTGCCGGACTTGCCTTCGGCATCATCGTTAATTCTCTTCTGATGGGTGCGATTGCCTCTTATGCGGCAATCTGGGCCTACAGCCGACTCAAGCAAAAGCGTCATCCCGGATACGGACTTCATTACCTCTACTGGCAGTTTCCTTTTAGAACCTTTAAGCGCACTCCGCCATCGAGCCGCCGCTTTTTTGTCGGATAACCGAATATGAACGTTAAAGAATATACGACTGAGATCTCTGCTCGTCTTGCACTGCGCTCATTCTTTATTTATGCCTTTGCCGCGTCTCTCATTGTCAATGTCATTCTCGCCTTCGGCTTAATCGTCCTTGATAAGAAAGACCGCGTCGTCGTGCTGCCGGCAGAAATCACGAAGTCTTTCTGGCTGGATGCCGACGGCGTCTCTCCGGAGTATTTAGAGCAGATGGGACTTTTTGCTTTACAGCTCGCGCTTAATAATTCTCCTGAGACCTTTGAGCACAACCAAAGAAAGCTGCTTCAGTACGTCTCGCCTGAACAGAGAGGTGCCACTGAAGTCTTCTTAACCGCTCAAGGGCGCCGCATGAAGAGCGCCAATGCTTCCGTTCATATGCTTCCTGAAGCGGTTGAGACCAGAGCCTCCGCCATGCAGGTTTCCGTTCGAGGAAACGTTCGTCAGTTCATCGGGGACAAACTCACTTCCATGCGGAAGAAGTGCTGGATCGTGAAGTTCACCTACCGAAACTCTCGTCTTTGGTTAGAAACCATGCAGGAAGCCGACTGCAAACGACCGTTTGAACCGATGAAGCCCACCGGAGAAATCTAATGATCCTTCCTAATCGTCTTCTCATTCTCAGCGTATTTCTTTGCCAGTCAGTTGTTTTCTTTAGTCCTTCTCTTAATGCTAAAGAGATGCCCAAAGAATCGGCTGCGTCCGAAGCTCAGTCTTCTGTGCATGCCGCAGTCGCTTATAAACAGCCTAACCGTGTTGTCGTATTAAACAGCAAGATTGTCCGAGCGGTTTACGACAACAATCTGATCCAAGCCGATAAAGATCCGACCACGGGTTCTTTGTATGTTGTTCCGCTCACCAAAGAAACCACCGGAATGTTTGTCGTGACCGAATCCGGTCAAACCCACAGCATTACGCTGTCACCTAAAGAACGTTTAACTGCTCAAACCGTCACGCTGAAAGAGTCCGGAACTTTCTCTTCTTTTAATGGTCCCGCTGTTTCGTCAGAACTTTCCGGTCTTCCTTATGAAGAACGGATTCAGACCGCTCTGAAACACATCCCGCAATTACGGGACTACGAAGGCGAAGCACTCGGCGGCACGCTTGCGGGCGCCTATCTCCACGCTCAGCCTGTCAGAGCATGGAATGTCTTAGGACTGAGACTAGAACGCTACCTCATCCTTAATCGTACAAAACACAAACAGACGGTTCGTGAACCGGAGTTTTGGAGAAACGGTGTTTTAGCCGTTGCGACTGAAGCTTCTGATCTTGCGCCCGGAGCCTCTGCAGATCTTTGGTTAGTGAGGTCAGCAAGATGAGCGTCAAGAGCTATTTCGAAAGTGAGCGAAGAAAAAAACAGATCACCTGGACGCTCATTATCTTAGGTGCGCTTTTTGCCGGGGCCATGCTTTCTTCTTACTACTCTGATGACAAAAAGCCGGCTGCAGCCCCTCAGATCACAAGCACCACTCAAATCTCGATGGTTCCGTCTAAAGCCGATTACGAACAGCATCAAGCCATCTATAACGATCGTCTGCTGAACTTAGAAAGGGAGTCCAAAGAAGCAAAGCAGAGAGAAGCCAAACTTCAAAGCGATAAGAAACGCTTGGAAGATCGTATTGCACTCTTAGAAAAGAACGCTCCTAAGGCTAATCGTCCGACGGATGCCGCATCGACTGAAGACGGCTGGCCGCCTTCCGAGATTCTCGGAAAGCAGCCGATCAGCAAGAAGACAGGCTTTACAAGCGGAAATCAGCCTCAAGGCAGATATTCTCGCCAGCAGCAGGATGCCCCGGCCTCTTCTCCGGCGCCTCGTCTTGTCATCAACAATTTCGGCTCTGCTCCCAGTCCTTCTAATGTTCTCGGAACGCTGCCGGCTAAAGCAAAACCTGAAACCTTGTCGTATCTGCCGAGCGGCACGTTTGCTAAAGCTCGCCTCTTAAACGGCGCCACTGCGCCGACCAGAGGACAAGGCTCAGGCAATCCGGTTCCTGTGCTCTTAGAGCTTACCGATTCTGCCGTCATGCCTAATCTCTATCGATCCGGTATTAAGCGCTGCTTTGTGACCGCCAATGCCACCGGGGAGTTAGCGAGCGAACGCGTGCTGATTCGTCTTGACCGCTTGTCTTGTATCGATGAAAACGGAGGAGCTGTGGATAAGAAAATCCAAGGCTATGTTTCCGGAGAAGACGGTAAAACCGGTCTTCGTGCCCGCTTAGTCACGAAGAGCGGACAAGCCATTGCTAATGCGCTTTTTACCGGAACCTTAGCCGGTCTCGGCAAGGCTGTGTCTTTAGCTTCTGAGAATCAAACGACTTCTATTACCGGAACCGTTTCTACTACGGTCACTAATCCCTGGAAAGCGGGATTCGGAGAAGGCGCCACACACGCCATGGATCGAATCACTGATTACTACTTAAAGCTCGCAAGCGACATGTTCCCGGTTCTTGAAGTGGATTCCGGACGCAATGTCGAGATTGTCATCTCCAACGGCTTGTCCATTGAACGAAATACCAAACCTTAATTTTTTGCCATGTTTAAACCATCCTCCCTCCTAACCGTCCTAATCTCAATGGGACTTGCCGCACCGATTTCGAGTTTTGCTTCCGGTGCGTGCGTCAATCCCGACTTTAAGGCTCAGACAGTTTCTGCCGTTAAAACTTCTGCACCTCAGAAACACGACGTTTCTGATACTCCGGCCTCTAAAGAGTCCAATCCGCCGTCTGTTCCTTTAATCGCCGGCCAAGCCGACGAGTTGAAGACTGCCGCGGAGAACTTCAAGACTCGTTATCCCAAGACTAAAGTTCTTGCGTATCGTCTGACTCCGCTGACAGGAATTTTCGAAGCGACCGTCGGCAAAGAAGTCATCTACTTTGATAAGACTGCAAGGTTTGTGTTTTCCGGTCGTCTCTTAGATATGGATCGAGGAGAAGACCTCACCGATAAACGTCTTAAAGACTTGAGAAGAATCGCGTTTGATTCTTTACCGCTGGATAAAGCGGTAAAGACCGTATACGGGAACGGTAAAAGAAAGCTTGCCGTCTTTACCGATGTGGATTGTCCGTTCTCCCGCAAACTCGGAACCACACTTGAATCCCTAAAAGACGTGACGATCTATATGTTCCTTTTCCCGCTGGAATCCATTCATCCGGAAGCACGAGGAAAATCTGATGCCGTTTGGTGCGCTAAAGATCCCTCTAAAGCGCTTGCCTATGCTTTAAAGGGCGAACCTATGCTCAACGCCATTGCAGACAATCCGGTTTGCCCGTCTCCGGTCAATGACATTCTGGCCTTGGCTAAGCAGCACGGCATCGGCGGAACCCCGACACTCATCAATGAAGCCGGAGACCGAACTGCCGGCGCCCTTCCGCTCGACAAACTTGAGGCGTTTATTAACGCTCCTTTGCAAGGAAACTAAATGAAACGTCTCTCCTTAATCGTCTCTGCGGTTTCTGCAGCGCTAATGCTTTCCGGTTGCGGATCGCTCACAGGATTTTCTAATGCAAAGACGGACTTTGCCTGTGCTGATCTCTCCGAAGGCCCATCCTGCAGAAACATCTCTCAAGTCTATGAAGAAAACAATCCGACCACTCCCGTTGTCTTAGCTGCTTCTGAGGACGAAGACTTTGTCCAGCCGTTCTTTGAACCTAACCAGACAAAGGGCAATCCGGAAGTCAAAACGGAATCGACCGAAGTTTCTGTCAAGCTAACACAGACGAGCGCCGTTGAACGCACTTCCGACTTTGTCACGATTGTTCCGGCACGGCCTTGGCGCAAACCTGAGACTGTTCTTCGTGTTTGGCTCGCACCTTTCCACGACAAGTTAGGCGACCTCCATGACCAACGTTATCTCTACGTTCGTTTAGAAAACGGCGGCTGGACAACTGACAGCGTCAACGAACTTGTCTCGTCATCCCGTTTGTCTAAACCCGTCTATCCGTTGTCTTCCGACCAGCCTCAGGATCCCAACGAAGCCAAACGAGAAAAGCTCAAACAGCTTCCCGCGTTTGGCTTTACCGGCAAACCTTAATCTGTCTTTTAATCGTCCCTTATCTTTCTCATGAAGCTCAAGAACTTTCTGTCTTCTGCGGCCTCTCTTTTTGCCTTCCAAGACTTAAAACCGAACTTTAAAGCGCATCCGGGCTCTACGCCGACGCGCCGCAAGGCGCCTCTGCGTATTGACCGCTTTGCTGACGAACTGCCCTACGCGCAGTTTGAAGAAAGCGACAAGCTCTGTGTCATTGCCGCCCCGGACGGATCGTTTGAAGGATTGGGCTTTGTCATTGAAGTGACTCCACAAACCGGAACGTCATTAAATATGGCCAAGAGCCTTGAGCACATGATCGGATCAATCCTGCCGGACGGAACCGGGGTTCAGGTAAGTCTTTTCGGATCTCCTTTTATTGAACCTTTAGTAGAACTTGTCCGAAGCCAAACGCTTCGACCGACTCCGGAAGATACGCCGGCACGCGCCGAACAGAAGGACTTGCTGTCCGCGATGACGCAAGCCAAGGCAAAATTTCTCTCGCGCTCTGCGACTCAGGCGCCCCATCCGGCTCTGCCCATCCTCGGCCGCAACCTTCGCTGCTGGATTTCGGTTGTCATCCCTGCTAAGGATCCTTTTGCTTCCGAGGCCAGAGACAATACACTTTTGGTTCGCAAGGTCATGGTGTCCACCTTGAACCAATGGCATTTCACCCCTTTTGTCTGGGATGAGCGGATTTTGGTTCATACCTTATCGCTCATTCTTAATCCTCAGCTTTTTGTAAACGGTGCTTGGTCGTTTTCCGAAGTGGATACCGCACGAGAACCGCGTGCGCAGATGGTTTCTCATGAAACTACGATTGCCGTGGAAGAAGACGGGATTGTCTTTCGTTCTGCTCATCACCCTTTAAACGTCAAAGCGGTGAGTCTCTCACCTCACAGTTATCCGCAAAGCTTCTCGCTCGATAAGATGGCACGAGCCGCCGGAGATGTGGAAGGTTCCTTAGGCTTCTCCAGTCCGTTCCTCATAACGACTTACCTCTCTAAAACGTCTTATGAGAAAGGCAAAAGCTATGCTCAGCTTAAAAGCGCTCGAGCTGAACAAATGTCTGCCACAGAAATTGCCCGCTTCATTCCGACGCTTCAAGAAGAAGCCAGAGACTGGAGAGCTGCAGTTCAGTCTTTTGAGCACGGAGAAGGCTTAGTCCAGCTTTCGCACCAAATCCTGATCTTCCCGACAACGGAGAATGTCACCCATGAAGTTCAAACCGCGATCGGGATTTTTAAGAAGATGTCGATTGAGCTCATGCAGGATCACCTAATGCATCTTCAAGGCTTAATGGCTTCTTTGCCGATGACCGGAGGCCCGTTGCTTGCGCATGATGTAAAACTCGCCAAACGCTCCTCGACGAAGACCAGTGCCAATGCCGCCAATACGATGCCTTTGCTGGGAGACTGGAAGGGTTCGGGCACTCGTGCCGGACATCTTCTGCCGACGCCGATTCTTTCGTTGTTTTCCCGCAGAGGTCAGATCACGCATATTGATCCTTTCGCTAATCCTCACGGCAACTACAACGGCATCGTGACCGGATCTTCCGGATCCGGTAAATCCGTCATGCTGAATTCTCTGGCCCTCGGAACACTCTGCTCTAACGGTCGTGTTTGGGTGATTGATATCGGCCGAAGCTACGAAAAACTCTGTCACTGCGTCAACGGCCAATGGATTGAACTCTCCGACACGCCGCGTCCGGACGGCAAGATCGATTGTCTCAATCCTCTTTCTGTCACAAAGAACATTGAAGCCGATATGGACTTAGTCCTGCCTCTGATTGCTCAGATGGCATCTTCTAATGAACAGCTCGATGACTTAATGCTCTCGCATCTTCAGATCCATATCCGTCATATTTGGTATGAAGCCAAAGCGCTGAACAAAGTTCCGACGATTACCGACCTCACTCGATCCCTGCTTCATAACGGACGATTAGGTGGCGCTCATCCTCGTCTTAATGATCCTGAGTGGGAAGCCTATTACGCTTCTTTAACCACAGAAGAACAAAAGACGTTGGACGATCCTCGGCTCGTCGACCTCGGCGTCAAGCTCATGCCCTATGCGCAAGGCGGTGCTTATGCTTCCTTCTTTGATGGAGAAGCCAATATCGACTTTGACAATCACTTCATCGTGCTTGAGCTGGAACAGCTCAACACCAAGAAGTCTCTTCAAGCCGTTGTCCTAATGCTCTTGATGTACCTCATAGACGTTGAGATGCGAAGAGGCGAGCGTTCCCAGCCCAAACTTGTCATCATCGATGAAGCCTGGGACTTAATGGTCCGAGGACATTCTTCTAAGTTTATTGAGGCCGGCTACCGCCGAGCCCGTAAATTAAACGGTGCTTTCTTTACCGGTACGCAAGGACCGGGAGACTATTGGAAAAGTTCTGCTGCTAAAGCAGCGTTAGACAACGCCGACTGCAAGTTCATCATGAAGCTCAAAGAATCCGTCTTGAGTGAATGCGAAAAAGAATCTCAGCTCGGCTTAGACGACTATGAATTCCAGCAGCTCCGTTCTCTTAAAGGTCTGAGGGATGTTTATTCCGAAGTCTTGGTCAAGATCGGCGATGCGCCGACTTCCGTGAATCGTCTGATTCTCGATCCGTTTTCTCTGTTGGTCATGAGTACGCATCCGAAGGACATCAGCGATATCAATCGCTTCCGCAAGGAAGGACTGTCGATGAGAAAAGCCATCGAAGCGGTTCTTTTAGAACGCGGTCAAGGCGAGTTCATCCCTTAATCCTTCTTCTCCTTAATGCTCCCTTAGCTCCAAGAGTTCATTCCTATTTCCGTTTAATCCTATGAAAATCTCCTTCCTCTCCGTCACCATCGCCGTCTCTATCGGCGTGGGACTGGGTTTCGGTGCTTACCAAGTCAAGGACCGAATCTCCGACTTTCTTAATCGTCCCCGCTTTGCGGTCGTTAACCTCAATTCTGTCGTTAAAGCCAATGAAGTTCGTGTCGTCTCCCAAGGCAAACGAGGAGGAGAAATCATGGCGGAAGCCGAGCGCTTCGCTAAAAGACTCAAAGAAGAACTTGCCCAGATAGAAAACGAATGCGACTGCGTTCTTCTGGTTTCTTCAGCTGTCATTTCTAACGCAAAACTACCTGATTACACCGCACACCTTTCCGCCAAACTCGGCCTTTCCGCCGAGCAGCAAAGCAATCAGCTTCAGCAGATCGAAGCTCGATTAAACAGCGGAGTCAAACGATGAACCGCATGAAAGCCCACCCAAGAGTCTTTTGGCATCGGCTCAAAGACCATGTTCGCCGCTTCGGATGGATATGGCTTGCTGTCTTCTTAATCCTCAGTCTCGTAAACAACCGCTGGCATCTCGCTATGAACCGCTCCCATTCCTTGCCCTTCAAGCTCTTTGTTATTGAGCGAGGACAAAAAGACGTCAAAGTCGGAGATTACGTTGCCTTTGAACCTAAGCCATCTGCTGTCGGCGGCTACCGTCTGACCTTTATCAAGGAAGTGGTCTGCGGTCCCGGCCAAACGCTGACTCGTGAGAACCGGACGTTCTATTGCGACGGCAAAGAACTGACCACTGCCAAAAAACGCGCTCTTAACGGTAATCCTCTGGAAGCCACACAACCTCAGGTTTTAGGTGAAGACCAATACTTTGTGCGCGGAACGCACAAAGATTCTTACGACAGTCGTTATGAATCCTTCGGCTTAATTGATCGCTGCCGCTTCAGCGGCAGAGCTCATCCTCTCTTTTAATGATTGAAGATTGTCATGAACCTAACCCGTGCAATTCTTTCAACTTGCGCTGTCGCCTCTTCCATCGTCTGCATTTCCGCCTACAGTGTTGCCTCGAGCGAACCTTCGGTGAAGTTTACCGTTGCCAAACCCTGCTCTCAGGAGAGCGCACCTAAACCGAAAATGGAAATCCTCGAACCGCTCGGTCCGCTGCACGATATTGCTGAACCCGACATTCTCGAAGCCTTTAAATCTCGTGTCGGTGCCATGAAAGCGTCCGGTGAATACGATCGCCGTTTCAACCAAAACAAAGATCGTATTGCTAGAGAACTGGAACACCCGACACCGGTTGCAGGATTGAAGAAAGCCACGGAAATACGGGTTTGGGAATTGTCTGCTTCCGTCCCGGAAACCCTACCCGAATCTCTTCTTCGCCAGGCTCAGTCCGTCCCGATGCCGCATCTGTCTCGTTCACTGCTCTTCATTGACGGGAAGGATGCTAAGTCTATCGGTACCGCTCAAAAGCTCTATCAATCTCAAAAGGACATGCGGGTGGTTCTGGTGAACGGCACCCCGGCAGAAGTCTCGGAAAAGCTCAATCGCCGTGTGTTTTTTGACCAAGGCGGTGCGCTCGTCCGCGTCTTCGGGATTAAAGCCGTTCCTGCTCTTCTCTTTAATGGTCCGGAAGGCCCTGAAGGCGCCGAATTTGCGCCCGACCAATTGTCCGAACTCCTTTCTTTGATGCCACAGCCATGAAACGCTCTCTTCTAATACTCCTTTTGTCTTTCTGTTTTGCAGCTTCCGCTTCTGCCGGAAACTGCAAAGGCAGAATCATCAATCCGATCACAGATGTCTGCTGGAGCTGTGTGTTCCCGATTAAGCTCGGAAGCGTTATGCTTTCTTCCGGAAAGAACGCCGATCCGGAAACCGATGCCAATCGTCTTTGTCTCTGTGCTTCCGGCGCCAATATCACCGTGGGACTCAATATGTCCTTCTGGGAACCGTTAAGAACCGCCGAAGTGGTTCGCACGCCTTACTGCTTTCCGTCGCTCGGCGGAATGGAATTAAATGTCGGTATTCGAGCACCGGCCCACGGCCGTACTCCTAATAAATCCACTTCAGCTCAGCGCTCTTCCTTTTATCAAGTGCATTGGTACTTCACGCCTTGGCTTTTTATCCTTGAAGTTCTCCTCGACACGAAATGTCTGGAACAGTCCGCATGGGATTTAGCCTATATGACAGAACTCGATCCGCTTTGGGATGATTCCGTCACAACCTTCTTCTTAAATCCCGATGCTTCGCTCTTTGCTAATCCGGCAGCAGCTGCGGCCTGCGCAGCGGACTGCGTAGCAGCAACATCTTCACTTCCTGTTTCTGAGCTTTATTGGTGCGCAGGCTGCCACGGCGGAATCTTCCCTTTAACCGGCTGGGTCGGATCTCACGTTCACTTTCCGCAAGCCTCTTCTCTGCTTGTCGCTCGCTTCACGATGAAGCTCCATCGTTTCGGTCTTCAATGGGCCGCTTACGGAGAAAAAGGCCAATGCGGTCCTTATCTCGAACCGATCATGGATAAGCGTGTCTATCGAACGCAAATGATGTACCCGTCACGCACCACCGGTAAACGAGACGGACGATGCTGTTATCCGATGGGCGCCTCGACTTCGCTTTGGCATTCCGGCAAAACCTGGGCTTCCGGAGGAGAGGATGCCGCTTATCTCATTTACCGCAAACGGGACTGCTGCCAAGGAGCGGGAATTCAGCCGAATTAATTTTGAAAAATACACACTATTTCAAATGACACTTTTGAAATAATCATACCAATTCAAAGCCAATTTTGAAAAGAGATTACTTTTTCAAACCTTAATGCTCCTGCTAACCGAACACAAATAAAACTTTTTGAATTAAACACACTTATTCAAAAATTCGTTTATGAATAAATCGTACTTTTTCGAATTCCTTCTGAGCGCCTTGATAACTTGTCCGCTGATCACCTTTGCTGCTTCGGAACCTTGGACGATCGAAGATGTCCTTGAAGCTTCTTCCGAACTCTCTCAGCAGATGAGAGATCCTGAAGTAGCTACACAAAAGCCTCTGCCTCAGGCCTTTGTCTTGGTGTCTTTTTCAATGCCGGAGGCTTCCTTAGAGCGTTTAGCTCGAGACACCAAAGACGCCGGCGTGCCTCTGGTTTTCCGCGGTGTCCCCGAAACCAAAGGACCCTCTGACTCTAAACTCCCGCTCCTTAATCCTCAGTCGCTCTCGGCCTTTCAGCCTTTAATCGAATCCGGCGCCGATGTTCAGCTCAACCCTGAACTTTTCTCCGAATTCAATATCCGTCAGGTTCCTGCTTTAATCATCAAAGAAGAATCTTCCGCTTCCGCAGACGGCTGCGTCCAAGGCACCAAAGCCGTCATTATTCCGGGGGACGTGACGTTGGGATACGCCTTAGATCGCCTGACCGATCGCAAAGACTCCGTCGGAGAGGTTGCCCGCACTCTTCGCGACAAACTTGGGAACCGTCAGTAATGCTCAACAACTCTCCTCGCGCGGCAATTGCCACAGCCCTCTTAATGCTCTTTAGCAGCCATACCGGTGCTTACGATAAGCAGTCCGCTATGGATGCCGCAAAAGAAGAAGCGGCAAAGCTGTCGATCAAAGACATTCTCACCGAGAGCTCCGCTTCCGGCACCGTTCCCGAATACGGCTCAGATGTTTCTGAACTCAAAGATCTGTTTGCTAAAGGTCAGGGCAATCTCTTAACACCCGGAACTTCAAAAGCCGACGGATGTTTGTCGCAAACTTCTATGGACTGCCGAGCAGTCCAGGTGATTTACGACACACATTCAAGACCCGGCTGGGAGGAATCTGATTTCGACAACATCTTGGCGGACCGCGATCATCTCTTAAACAAAGTGCCTGACCTTCCGTCTAACGGTGAGGAAATCTGCGAAACCATCACAACGACCCGCCCGCCTCAGACCGACTTTGCAGTCTGCGAAGAAACCACCGTCGGCAGCTCTACTCAGTCCTGCTTTGAAGGCTGGACAGAAAAGCTCGACGTCTCAACGCTCTTCGAATGTATTGCTCGAACGGGTAAGAAACTCACCGTTGAGTGTCTCGCCGATTACAACGAAACGAGCCAAGACTACACGTGTCTCCATACACCGCCTCAGACCTGCCACGTCGGAGAAAAAGTCGAAATCCAAAGCACCTATCAATATCGCTGTAAAACTCAGCAGTTTGAGCAGAACACCTATCGCTGCAATCGATATCTTGAAGTTGTCGGCTATTCGGGATGCGAAATTGGGAAGTTCTTTGAAGCACAAAGCGAGACTTCGTCTTCGCTCGGTAAAGATGCCTGCAACGGCGGAGACGTCATCGAGCTTAAATATCAATGCTCTAATGATCTGATCCCCAAACTTCGCATAGAAACCAACGTTAAAAATTCCGCTAACTTCGGTTTTGAGATACAGGCGGCCGACTTTCAGAACGAACATTACTTCTCGAACTGCAAAGGCGTCTGGACCGGACAAACCCGCTGCATCGGAGTCAACTGCACCGTCGATATCAAGATGGACATCTATACCCGTCCGGGTAAATGGGATTACTCCGGTTCCATCCAAAAGCGTTTTTCTTTCCAGAAAAACGTCAACGACATTTCCTTAGACAAGTGGCGCACCACCTGCGTCAGCGATGACGGCAAAGTCGTGGAGTTCGAATCATGATCCGTCTTCCTTTAATCGTCCTTTTGTCCTCCCTGACCGTCCTGTCTTCTGCGCCTGTCCGTGGCGCCTGCACGGACGGCCCCGAAGTCTGTGTCGACGGTCCCGGCTCCAAGTTTATTAATGGCGTTGAGGTCTGGCGCGAATGCTGGAACTATCAAACCACGCGTCACTGCACTTCAAGCTCGACTGTCGATTATTGTTCCGGCCTAAAACAAACACCGGGTTGTCGTCAAACAAAAGCAAAGTGTCTGAGTTACAGCCTGACCGGTACCTGTATGTCTTGGAACAGTACTTATATCTGTTCCGAAGAAGCAAAAGAAACAGAAAACATCGAAATTCTCGATAGTTCTCATACCGTTATATCCGGAACGGATACGACAACTTGTTCAAGTTTCTTAGACAATCCCGACTGCTATATCGCAGAAGAGAAATGTATCGAAGGTCCTGAGACACGAATCATTAACGGCGTAGCCGTTTATAAAGAGTGCTGGAAGAAAGAACTCGCTTTTGCCTGCGCTGCTCCCGGCGCCTCCAACAGCTGCCAAATCCTCGCCTCTAAAGGCTGTCAGCCCATAGGAGAAAAAGTTTGCGAGCGCGTCGGTGCCGACGGAACCTGCGCGCAGTATTCGCAGAAGTACCACTGCGTCAATACCGATCCGATTGAAGGCGATGACATTACGCCGGAAGGAACACCCGCTAAACCCGGTTTTGATCTTTTAGCCTGTAAGACTGCAACGGAAGGCATGACCTGTAAAGCCTCCGGTTACTCCTGTATGCAGACCAACGATAAAGGCGAATGCATTCAGCGCAAATACATCTATAACTGCACCAAATCTCTAAACGAAAACTCGTGCGAAGCCCTAGAAAAGCTCCCCGAATGCGAAGTCCGTAAATCAACCTGTATCGAACGCGACGGCCCGAAGTGTCTTGCTTATAAAAAGGAAATCTTCTGCAAAGGCGACTCGGAAATCTCTGCCCCCGGCGCCGACATCATTGATTCAAACATTGTCATCGGCGCCATTGAACCCTCGGACACTTGTCTTCCCCTTAAAGATAATCCGGCCTGCACGGTGCTTCGAACCGAATGCGTCGAAGGCCCGGCAGAAAAGATCATCAACGGCGTCCCGGTTTATAAAGACTGTTGGAAGTATGAACACGTCTATGTCTGCGGAGCCTCAGGCGACGGCTCCGAAGAAACCAAAAACGACTGCGGTAAGTTCGAAGCCGATAAAGACTGCGTCAAAGTCTCTTCCGAATGCATTGCGGTCGATGACCAAGGCAAATGCTTAACGACCGCCCACACTTATCGCTGTGTAGAAAAGGAAGGCTCCGTTGTCACAGAAACTATTTGCCGTCCCACCGAATGCTTGGACGGCATCTGCGAGGGCTCCGGCGACCCGGCCGATTCTGACTTCTCTAAAGTGATCACAATGCTTGAGACAGCGCGCCAAGGCGCCCTTTACGGCGACTACGACAACGGCCGCTTCTTTAACGGAGAAGTCGACGAATGCTCCAAGAAAGTCTTAGGTTTCTCCTGCTGCGATACCAAAGTCAAAGCCGGAACGGCTAATTCGTCTGCTTTTGGCAAAGCGATGAGATTTGCCGGAGACGTGACGGTAGAAACCGTCAAATACATCGGCAGTCCTTATGTTTATGACGTCTTGTCAGCTTCTGACGCTACCTCCGGCATCTTGAATATGCTCTACGGCGATGCAACGAGCGGTATCTACAATCCGTCGCTCTCTTTCTATGGTTTCGGAATGACGCTCCAAGGGGGCCAAATGTATTTCACCTTTGACCCCTCCTCTTTCGCCATGTCCGTTGCCGTCCAAATTGCATTGGACTATCTGCAGTGCGAACCTAAAGAGCAAACCTTAATGCTCAAGAAAGGCCAGAAGCTCTGCCACTACGTCGGAACCTACTGTTCTAAGAAAGTCGTCACCTGCGTGGAAAGAAAAGAAAGCTACTGCTGCTACAACTCGCCTCTTGCCCGCATCCTTCAGGAACAAGGCCGTCCTCAGTTAGGCAAAGGCTGGGGCTCGGCGCAAAACCCTCAGTGCGAAGGCTTTACCCAGGACGAACTCGAACGCTTGGATTTTGACGCGATGGACTTGTCTGAGTTCGAAGCCTTAATCGTCCAAAAGAACGAACTCAATTCCGCTGCCGCCCAAGACCGAGGAACGACCCATACCAAGAATTTAGTCGATAAAGACTTAGGTGCTTATGTCCCGCCGTCGGTCGGTTCTTCGCATGTCGTCGATCCCAACTTCACGGGTACTCCGACAGCGCCTACCCGCCCCTCATCGTCTAAAGCTCCTTCTAAAAATCTTAAAAACTAACCTCTAATTATGTGCAAAAGACCACAAAATCTTTGTCTTCTTTTATCGCTTGTCTTAACACTCGCCGCGCCTGCATCCCTGGCGGCTTCGTTCTGGGAAGAAGACGTTTGGAATTCAGATGACCGAGGTTTTCTTTACTATCCGCCTGAAAAATTAAAGAAAAAAGCTCCGGATCCTAATGCGCCTAAAGATCTTTCTTTAATCCTGAGCGCCGCTGAACTGAGAGCTGAGTACACCAAACGATTAGAGAACGCGACCTTTCTTCCCACGGAAGCCAATGTCTTAGCCTTCCAAGAGGTCAACCACTTCGTCCAAGAAAAAGCCGCCCTCTTTACCGACATGAACCGTCGGGTTTCTTGGCAGAACCCGCAGTTTGATTTCTCAACCCTCAATCCGGCCGCAAACTTCGCTCAGGTCTCCTTAAAGGAAGACAGAAACCAAACTCGTAAAGAACAGATTCCTCAGATCGCCCAAGAATGGGGCTTGATGTATTTCTATCGCTCCGACTGCCGCTTTTGCGCCCTCCAGTCTCCGTTGGTCAAGCAGCTCAAGGATACGTTTGGTTTTGATGTGCTTGCCGTCTCTCTTGACGGCTCGCCTAATGATCATTTCCCGGATGCGCTGCCGGACAACGGTGTCTCCAAACTTTTAACCAACGGAATGGGATTGGACCGAGTGCCCGCGCTCTTTATGGTTAAACGCGATCAATCCGCCTCTTACTTGGTCTCTTCCGGTGTGCTTTCGCTTGAAGACATGCTAAGCCGCATTCAGACACTGGCTTTAAGCAAGCCCGGAGAGTCGCTTTTCGGCGGCGCGCAGGCCGCAAACTCTGTGCAAAAGACCACAAATTTGTCTGCCCCTGACGTTTTTCCGAACACTGTCTTAACCGCGCCTGCCGCCGCTCCTTCCCTTTAATCCTCTTCAGCCATGACCCGTAAATTCACAAAACTTTTCTCCGCTTTGACTTTGAGTACTTGTCTCTTCACGGCTGACGCTTCCGCAGGCTTCATGAAAGACTTCTATTCCGCAGCAGGTTCTTATCAAGGCAATGTCACACCGGCAGGTGTCTATCAGTCTTCCGGCATGAATACCGTCACAGGCGGCGGATTTGTCTATCGAGCTCCTCGCAAAGACTTTAATGCGTTTTATTTCACGCCTCCTTCGCTTTCTGCCGGCTGCGGAGGCATTGACCTATTTCTTGGCGCTTTCGGTATTCCTTCCCGAGAAGAATTCGTCGCTTTCCTGCGCAACATCGGAACCGCACTTCCCGGCTTAGCTTTCCAGCTTGCCCTTCAGTCCTTAGCGCCGGACCTCAATGAACAAGTCACAAGCTTCCGCGACATGATCCGTCAGTACACCAATATGTTCCAAGACTCCTGCACTTCCGCTCAAAACCTCTTAAAGATGAGCGGCGCTGAACAATGGATTCAAAAGACAGGCTTTGAGGCCCGCAATGCTTTGCGGGCATCAGGCATCGTCTCCGATGCTTCAGAGGCAGATGCGAAGACCCGCACGGACGGCGCGGCGGTTTTAGATTACGCGCCGACCCGTAAAGATTCCGGCGGTAATGTGGTCGATGCTCCGGAGTTAAACCTCACATGGTCTCTGCTTTCCGGCGGCAGCTTTAATGCTTCTTACAGCAAAGAATTAAAAGAACTCATGATGACGCTCGTGGGCACCGTCATTTATGTCCGAGAGGGCAGCGGCAAAGACACCGTCACCCGCGCCATCCCGATTGCCGGTCAGGACTTAGTGGGCTTCCTTTTCGGTCGCCCCGACACCCAAGTCTTGGAAAGTGAAGCTTTCCGGCTCCGCTGTGTCGAAGAAGACGGAGATGATCGCTGCTTGACTGTTAAAAAGACAACGCTCGATGAAGTTAACCTTCCCTATGAATTCATGAAGGCAGCATCAAACTACAGAAACTCCATCCTGCGCCGCGACCCAAATCTTGTCTCCGAAGCCGACATGCTGCTTTTAGCTTCGTCTTCCACCATCCCTTTAATCCGTCTGATCAATGCCACCGCTTCTCATCGTTACTTAGGTTTCTCTCAAGACATCATGCGCATCTACGTCGAAGCTGCCGCTTTTGAAGCCGTCATACGAGCCATGGATCGTCTGTCTTTAGACATCAAGGCCGCAGCTTCCGCCTCTTCCGCTTCTCAGACCGGCGTCATTGCTGCCGAACACCTAAAGGTCATTGAGGCAAGAATTGATGAAGTCCGTAAAGACATTGCATCGCGCAGCGATGCGGTCTTTCAGCAGATGAGCCGAGCCCACTCTTTCATTACGCAGATTGAACACTTGGAAAGAAGTGTCAAAGGCGCTTTAGCCGCAGACTTAGCGGCCAACCTTTCCTTCGGAGAAAACCTCTAATGGTGATGGACTATTACGCCTATTGGAACGGAGGCCAAATCCGAGACTTATTCGAAGCCTTGGTTTCGATTTGCTCAGGAAGTTCCTACGGAGGTCTGCTTAAAACAGCCGTACTTGCCGGTTTTCTCGTCACGCTTACCGGCGCCCTCCTGAAGTGGCAGGGATTGGCTTCTAAAGTTTATCTTTTTGCCGCCGTCCTCTTCTACTCTGTAATGCTCGTCCCTAAAGTGGATGTCGCCATTCATGACGAACGGAGCGCCGATGTTTATGTCGTAAGCAACGTCCCGTTCGGCGTCGGATTCTTTGCATCCGCCACTTCTAAAATCGGACACTTTCTCACCGAAAGCTTCGAAACCGCTTTCTCTCTGCCGGACGCCGAGCGTTTCTCTAAATTCGGCTTGGTCTATCCTCAGCGCGCCTTAAATAGTCTCTTAGCCGCCGGCCCCGTCACCCCGGAAGGCCGGGCCCTTACCGATCGTGTCATTGCCGACTGCATCGGACCTGAGCTCTTGGATCATCCTGATAAAGCGGCAGAACTCAGCCACTCAGGCGACATTTGGGCCACGATTTCCGCCGACGGCTGGATCAATCCTGCTCGCTCTTCCGTTTCGTCCGACGGCACCGTTCAAAGGTGCGATCAGGCGCTCCAAAGCCTCGATCAGCACCTCAATACTGTTGAACTCGACTTCTTATCCAAGCGCCTCGGTACCGTCTTAGTACCGGAAAGAATTGATCCCGCCGACGCCATTCGCCGCACGCTTCCGCAAAGCGAAGCACTTCTTCTCGGTGTGTCTCGTTCCTTGGAACAGAGTCTCAAGCATTCCGTCATGCTCACGGCCCTTCCGGGCGGTATGGCTTCCATCGCCGCGCAGGCCGGCGCCCCTTTAGATCTCGCCGCTAAATATTCCGCTTCTCAAGCCAATCTCACCTCAGAAATCAATTACCGCACCTTGGCGCGTTTAGCCGAACACAGTCTTCCTAAAATCCGCAACTGCGTTGAGTTCATCGTCATTGCCGCCTTCCCCTTAATGCTCCTTTTGATGGTGGCCGCGGGAAGCGCTGCCGGAGCAGTTTTTAGATCCTTCTTTGTATTGCTGATTTGGTTCCAGCTGTGGGCACCGCTCCTCTCTGTCGCTAACTATCTGATGATTTCCGTAGACGCCAATCCGATGAATCGGATTGCCGCCGAGTTCGGTGGAAGTACTTTGTTGGCAGCCGGAATCATTCGTGAAGCCGGTGCCACTTCCCAAGCCATTGCCGGAAGCATCATGCTTTTGATTCCCGTAATTGCCTTTGCACTTGCCAAAGGCAGCGATATGGCATTTGTCTCCATGGCCACGGGTTTAATGGCCCCTGCACAAGGCGCTTCTTCCGGCGCCTCCGCTCAAGCGGCCTCCGGAAACTTCAATGCCGGAAACGTCTCTTTGGGGAATACATCCATGAACTCGGCTTCCGCGAATAAATCCGATCTTTCTTCCTCTTGGAGTGATCCTTATGCCTCTAAATCTCGGACTGCTTATGGCTCCGTTACCAGAGATGAAACCGGGACCGTAACAGGCATGGCTCGAACCTCCATTGATTTAGGTGTTTCTTCTTTCGGTGCATTAACCCACAGCCGAACCACGGGAACTGCCTCTTCAGCTGCAACAACTTTGACTGCTTCAGAGAGTCAGGCCCTTTCTCTGTCTTCGGCTGCCACTTCTTCAAATGCCGTCAGCCGAGAATTTGCTCGAGCAATGAGTCAAGGATTATCCGAACGCCTGAGCGCAGGGCAGTCTACTGCCGGTTCGTCTTCATCTTCTTATTCGAAGAGCACTGGAGAATCTTCAACCGTATCCAGAGGTTTATCGAATTCCGAGAACTTGTCTCTCACGAGCGGCGCAAAACTTCAAGCCGGAGGCGGAGAAGCACAGTTCTCCACAGATTCTGCAAAGGAAGCGGCCAAAGATGCCAAGGGAGTTTCTTCCGCTTCGTCTGAGAATCTAAACTTAGCCGCTGCTCAAAGTAGTCCGGCCGTACTCGGAGCCGTTTCGACGCAGAGCAAAGATTCAGAAGGAAAACCTGTTGCACGACATGTGCAAAATGCGATGTCTCATCTTCGCGGAGCAGCTGAAGCTGCAGGAATGGGAATCGGACTGGAAGCAAAAACTGCTCAGCTGCTCGTAGACACTGCAACAGGCTCTCAAAGCGCCGCGACCCAACGTCAGAAAGCCGAGGCCTACCATGTGCTCAAGAGCACAGCGAAAGAAATTGCCTCCTCGACTACCAATGATGAAATGCGTCGGGTCGCTGAAAACTTCTCGGCTGCCTTGGATAAGGCCTATCGCTCCTCTAATGATCAAAGCCGAATGGTGTCTGAGACCTTCTCTGCTTCTCGATCTCAGTCAGAGAACCTAAGCGGAACAAGTCAAACTGCCGTCAATAACGACATTTTGGTTATGCAGAAATTACTGTCTTCAGACAACCTGTCTGCAGAATCGCACCTTAAAGCTCTCTTTGATTCTTCCGATAAACGAGAGTATTTAGGTGCTTCAGCTGCCGCAGACTCTTACGATCGTGCTGCAGATGTCCGTCACTTAGGTCCTGGACAAATACAAGAAACCGATCTTGAACAAAACGCTCTTAAACGTCAAGGAAGAGGCTCCTTATCTGCTTTGCAGCACAAGGGAGAAGCAGTCCTCGGAAAACAAGAAAAATTGCTTAAAGAAAAGGCCGAAGACGCCTCTTTCCAGCCGTCCTCGTTAAACTCGGGATTGAAAGATTTCAATAAGAAATTTGATGAGCAGGAAGAGACAAACTCAGTAGGACTTATGAACCAGGATGCGATGACTGAGCTAAGGCGAGATCGTATTGAAGATGCCTCTGCTAACTATCTGAACGAACAAAAAGGCATGAGCACAATCCTCCTTAATTCTCTTGCAGGCGGACTTGGTTACAGAGAAGCTCGAGTGGAAAAGGAAGCAAAAGACGAAAACTAATCTTCTACTCCTAAAGTTCTTATCAGTCAGAGAAGAAAATTGTTTCTCAAAGGTCCCGAGGGGGGGTATCCTCCAAGAAGAGTTTTCATTCATCATCTTCTTCATCCAAAGGAGTCTCGAGATCAATCTTAATGTCCTCTACGAGAGAAAAAATTTTAATAAACTTCTCAACTGTCATAGGAACTAAGTTCTGCGGACAATTTTCTATGTCCTTGGCGAGAATACTTAAAAAGTTATTCAAGACGAGTTCGTCTTCGCAATTAGTTAACATGATGATTACACCCCTTCCGTCTGAATCAACAGATTGACGTCCTCCTCGTCATAAATAGCGAGGATTCTATACCACCTCTGCAGCGGCCGTAGCCTAGTGCTGCAGCAGGTCTCCTCGGGTTCCTGCTGACAGCAGCCTTACTGCACCACTCATACCACAGGCTAACCGGGCCTGTCCGGCCCTTAGTACATTTATCGCTCCAACCTCATCTGCGTTGGAGCGGAAACCGCAGCCAATGCATGCAAAGGTTGCTTGCGATTTTCTATTCTCTGCCGAGAC
>OODH01000255.1_pt1 | contig 47288 bp, 37 predicted proteins | sample 1671391 | NCBI WGS metagenome assembly OODH01 (sample SAMN06348152, study PRJEB24527) | human gut metagenome | biome: human gut; feature: ankylosing spondylitis patient; material: feces | host: Homo sapiens | place: China | collected 2015-10 | reverse complement strand
GAGGAGAAACTCGTAGTCAACTTCGACGAAGTGGATTGCACTACTTTTGTGGAGTATGTGCTGGCTCTGTCACTGTCCCCCGTCAAGGACGGGGCGATAGATAAGGCCGACTATGCGCGAAACCTGCAAAACATCCGTTACCGTGACGGTAAAATTGACGGTTACACGTCCCGCCTGCATTACATTGCCGATTGGGTTAATAACGGTGTCAGGCATGGCTTCATGGAAGATGTGGCCGCAGCCAACAGCCCTGATACGGTAAGGCTGTCCCTCGATTTCATGTCTACGCATGCCAAAGCGTACAAGCACTTGGAGTCATCTCCCGCCAACATCGGCAAGATGGAAGAAATAGAAAAGTCCCTGTCCGGACAAGTCTTTCATTATATCCCCAAGAACAAGCTGCCCGACAATGGTTTCGGTTGGATAAAGAACGGAGATATCATAGCCATCACCACCAATATTCCGGGATTGGATGTTGTTCATCTGGGGCTTGCCTATTATGAGAGAGGAGTGTTGAAGCTGCTTCACGCTTCTTCTACCCGGAAAATGGTGGTTATTTCGCAGAGGCCGTTGGCACAGATGCTGAAAAACAATAAGAAATTTACGGGGATCAGGGTGTTGAGGATGAAAAAGGACGGACAGTAACAAGACGGGATAACCCTATCACAGGGCTAAAAAACAAATCAAGGATGTACCTCTATCTCGATAACCGGTACATCCTTGATTTGTTTTTTTTGTTAGAACGGCAACGGCCCGTCCGACCCCACCCCGCCAAACGGATTGTCCGTTTGAGGCATATAGTCGGAGGCAGACGGAGGCGGTGGCGTAGAGGGACTGCCGATGGGCGCATTCATACGCGAACCGAACGTGGCTCCTCCCATACCCTCGGTAGGCGGCGGAATAACCATATCGTCTTCCGGATTCTGGAAGCGGGTGTACTGGCCGATAAAGCGCAGGCGCACATCGCCCACGGCACCGTTACGGTGCTTGGCTATGATAATCTCCGCCATGCCGCGCAGGTCTGTGCCGTCGGCGGAAGTATAAATCTTGTAATATTCGGGACGGTGGATGAAGCACACCATATCGGCATCCTGCTCGATGGCTCCGGACTCGCGAAGGTCGCTCAACTGCGGACGCTTGCCCTCTTCCCCCTCACGGTTCTCTACACCACGGTTCAACTGAGACAGGGCAATAATGGGAATGTTCAACTCCTTGGCCAACCCCTTCAACGAACGCGAAATCGTACTCACCTCTTCCTGACGGCTGCCGAACGACATGCCGCTGGCATTCATCAACTGCAGGTAGTCTATGATAATCACCTTCACCCCATGCTCGCGAACCAGACGGCGGGCCTTGGTACGAAGTTCGAATACGGAAAGCGAGGGAGTATCATCCACGTACAGAGGCGCATCCAGCAGGTCGCGCAGCTTATAGTCCAACTGCTGCCATTCGTAATCGGCAAGCTGTCCGCTTTTGATTTTCTCACTCGGTATCTCGCACACGTTGGAGATAAGACGGTTCACCAACTGTACGTTGCTCATTTCAAGGGAGAACAAGGCAACGGGATTGCGGAAGTTCACGGCAATGTTCTTCGCCATAGAAAGCACGAATGCCGTCTTACCCATGGCAGGACGGGCAGCTATGATAATGAGGTCGGAGTTCTGCCAGCCGGAAGTCATCTTGTCCAGTTTCGTAAATCCGCTCTCAAGACCGCTCAAACCGTCGGTACGGGCGGCGGCTTTCTGAATAAGGTCGTACGCTTCGGCAATGACCGGATTGATTTGCGTATAGTCCTTCTTCATGTTCTGCTGCGAAATCTCGAAGAGCTTGCCTTCGGCTTCCTGCATCAGGTCGTCCACATCGAGCGTCTCGTCGAACGCTTTGGACTGTATGTTACTGGTGAAAGTTATCAGCTCACGCGCCAACGCCTTTTGGGCAATGATACGGGCGTGATACTCGATATGCGCAGAGGATGCCACCTTGCTGCTGAGCTGGGTGATGTAGAACGGGCCGCCCACCTCTTCCAAATCTCCGCGCTTGGCAAGCTGCTCCTTCACGGTAAGAATGTCCACCGGTTTCTGATTGACGGCAAGGTCTGTGATAGCGGAGTATATCAGCTGATGCCGGTGTTCGTAAAAAGATTCGGGACGGAGAATTTCGCTCACCAGCGAATAAGCGTCTTTCTCGATCATCAATGCACCCAAAACGGCTTCTTCCAGTTCCGGCGCCTGCGGCTGGATACGCCCGTAATCGTTGACCGGCTGGGGTGATTTCGACTTCGGGGTGCGGGTTGTTCGTCTTTGTTCTGCCACTTTATGAATTAAGAATTGAAATTTAAAAATTAAGAAATAAATAGTCCGCCTTTCAAAAGGGAAAGCAAAGATAAATGATTTTATTGATAGCAATCAACAAATCGTTGTTAAGTTTTCAATCTACTATGAACAGAATTCATTAACTTTGTCTCCGAAGCCTGCTTTGACAGGCCCGTTTTTATTTTTAAATTTTCAATTCTTAATTTAACGATGCTTACTTTTCCGAATGCTAAAATAAACCTGGGACTGAATATTACAGAAAAACGACCGGACGGTTACCATAACCTGGAGACCATCTTCTACCCTATTCCCGTGGAAGATGCGCTGGAAATAAACCCGCTGCGCGAGGGTGACGGAAAATATTGCCTGCATCAGGCTGGTATGGAAATAGCGGGAGAAGCGGAAAACAACCTCGTGGTGAAAGCGTATAAGCTGCTGGACGGGTTGTTCGACCTGCCGCCGGTGGATATTCATCTGTTCAAACATATCCCATCGGGGGCCGGATTGGGTGGCGGCTCGGCAGATGCTGCATTTATGCTGAAAACGCTGAATGAGAAGTTCGGCCTTGGACTGAGTACCGGGACTCTGGAAGAGTATGCCGCCCGCCTGGGAGCGGATTGCGCTTTCTTCATCCGGAATGCTCCTACCTATGCGGAAGGCATCGGAAATGTGTTCTCGCCTGTATCCTTGTCGCTGAAAGGGTATCAGCTCTGGCTGGTAAAACCGGATATATTCGTTTCCACACGGGATGCTTTCTCACAAATAAAGCCGCACCGTCCGGAACGGTCACTGAAGGATACGGTGCAGCTGCCCGTTGAAGCATGGAAAGAGTATATGGTGAATGACTTTGAAGAGAGTGTGTTCCCGCAGTTTCCCGCTATCGGGGCAATCAAGGAAGAAATGTACCGGCAAGGCGCTGTCTATGCTTCGATGAGCGGTTCGGGATCATCGGTGTACGGACTGTTTGCGGCGGATGCCGTATTGCCGGATGTAGACTTCGGTGAAAAAGCATTCGTATATAAAGGGAAACTGACCGTTTAAAAGTATGAAATATAAAGTATGAGGAATGAACCATGCGGACGGGACATTGTTATACCCTATATTTTATACTTCATACTTAATTTCAGGATGAAAAGATTCAGATTTTGTTTGGTAGCAGGCATGCTACTGTTTATTTCCGTTTCCGCCGTTGCCAAAGGAGTTCCCACAAGCATACAGGCTGCTTTCGAAAAGATGTATCCGTATGTTGCAAATGCCCAATGGGAACAGATGGCAGGATGTTACGTAGCAGAATTCGTTATTGACGGCAGGGAAACAGATGTGTGGTTCGATGAAAATGCCCAATGGGTAATGATGGAGAATGATGTGGAGTCGCTGGAGAAAGTTCCCGCTCCCGTTGCGGAAGCATTTATGGAAAGCATTATGGCTTCCATGAGATTGAGGGATGTAAGGATAGTCACGTTTCCCAAACGTCCTGCGGTAATCGTTATCGAAGTGGAAGGCTACAATTCCGGTGAAGAATTCCAACTGTTCTATGCACCGGACGGAAAGCTGCAACGGCAACTGAATGTGAGTGAACTGGGCGGAGAAATTTACCCGGGACTCTTTAATTAAGCATAAAAGTATGAGGTATAACCATGCGGATGGAGCACGGTTATACCTCATACTTTATATTTTATACTTAAACTCAGTACACTTCTACTTTCGCGGCTATCCGTTTGGCTTTATCGCGCAGCGCATCGAGGTCGCTGTCCAACGGGGCATAGCACAATACAACACCCATACGGCGATTGACGCGGGTGGTAGGCTTGCCGAAGATACGCAAGTAAGTATCTTCTTCTTTGGTCACCTCTTCCATGCCACGGTAGTTGGGACGCTCCTGACTGGCAATGGGAGAAAGAATAACGGCACTCGCCCCTATCCGCTCCTGCTTGATACCCGGAATGGGCAAACCGAGTACGGCGCGGCAATGCAATTCGAATTCGTTCAGGTTCTGTGTTCCTGCCAGTGTCACCATGCCCGTATCGTGCGGACGCGGAGAGAGTTCGGAGAAGTAAACGCCGTTCTCGTGGCTCAGGAAGAATTCCACTCCCCACAAACCGGCGCCGGTCAGGGCACGGGTCACTTTCTCCGCCATATCCTGCGCTTCCTTTAAATGAGCAGGGTCGATATGGGCAGGCTGAAAGCTCTCGCGATAGTCGCCGCCTTTCTGCACATGTCCGATAGGCGGGCAGAACAAGGTAGGGCCATTCTTTTGGGTAACCGTCAGCAAGGTGATTTCACTATCGAACTTGATAAACTCCTCAATGATAAGCTCCTTGATGTCGCCACGGCTTCCGTTGCAGCCGTACTCCCAGGCATGCTCCAGTTCGTCGGCACTCTTTACGAGCGACTGCCCCTTACCGGAAGAGGACATCAGCGGCTTTACCACACAGGGGAAACCGATTTTTTCGGCAGCAGCCTTCAGCTCATCCAGGGATTTGGCATAGAAGTATCTGGCTGTTTTCAGTCCCAGTTCCTTGGCAGCAAGGTCGCGGATAGCCTTACGGTTCATTGTAAAGTTGACCGCACGCGCGCTGGGCACAACCTGAATACCTTCTTTCTCGAAATCGTACAGGCGTTCCGTACGGATAGCCTCTATTTCGGGTACTATAATGTCCGGCCGGTGTTTACGCACCACACGTTCCAATGCTTCCCCGTCCAGCATGCTGAACACTTCGCACTCGTCCGCCACCTGCATGGCGGGTGCTCCGGCGTAAGAGTCGCAGGCTATGATATATTGCCCTTTACGTTGAGCTGAAATTACAAACTCTTTACCCAGTTCACCGGAACCTAACAGTAAAATCTTTTTCATCGGTTACTAATTTATTTACTACCTATTATTATTGTTTTCTATAATTGGCAATTTGTTGTTTATTATTGGATGTTCAGGCATAAAACTGACGATTTACGGCCTACCGCCACCGCACTGCGGAAATAGTAAACCGTAAACCGTCAACTTGCAGTTATCATCACTGGTGCTGTTCTCTCAACAGGTCATTCACCGTCTTTACCGGATTGAATGTAGTCAGAGGTACTTCTACAAAGACCGTATTCCAGTCGCTCATGGCACCGTTCCACAATCCGGGAAGTTCCAGAGCTTTCAGGTCTTTGCCGTTCTTCGACTTATAGGAGATGAAGCCCGTAGCCTTGTCCACATACTTCACCAAATCGAACTTATGGCCCTTATAGTCGCGCACTGCACATACCAGGTCTACCGGATTGAAGTGCGTACCTTTTTCAAACATATCCTTCTTCTCAGGGTCATTCATGTCAATCTGAGAACTTTCGAGGATTTGCAGGGAAATCGTACCGTCGCTGTTGTAAGCAAGGAACGGACCGCCACCCGGCTCGCCTACGTTCTTCACCATGCCGCAGACACGCATCGGACGGTTCAGCTTCTCTTTCAGGTAAATCACCAGTTCGGCATCTTCCAGATTCTTCGTTTCGGGGTTCTTGCAGAACAGCTTCTTCTGTACAAACTGCAGGATGTCGAGAACCTGCTCGTGCGTGTACTTGCCGCTGTCCAGCAGTTGCAGATAGGCAAAAGCCTGCTGCTGCAAGGTGATGAGCACACCGGCAATCAGCTTCTTATATAATACGGTATCGCCTTTCAGTTTATCGGGCACTACGTTGTCGATGTTCTTAATGAAGATGACATCGGCATCGAGGTCGTTCAGGTTCTCTATCAATGCGCCGTGACCGCCCGGACGGAACAGAAGCTTGCCGTTATCGCGGAAAGGCTTGTTCTCCATATCGGCGGCAACGGTATCGGTGCTCGGTTTCTGCTCGGAGAAGCTGATGTTGTAATCCACGCCGTACTTTCTGGCATAAGCCGCGGCTTTCTCGTCTACCAACGCCTTGAACAGCGCACGGTGCTCGGGAGATACGGTGAAGTGCACGTTTACCTTACCGCTCTTGTTGGCAGCATAAAGCGCACCCTCCACCAGATGTTCTTCGAGCGGGGTACGGCTGCCGTCCTCGTATTTATGAAACTTCAGCAATCCTTTCGGAAGCGCGCCGTAATTCAATCCTGCCGATTCGAGCAGGGCGGCAACCACCGCCTTGTAATTGCCGGCGGCAATCAGAGCGGGAATATCCTTGCCGGTTGTTTTCAGGCAAGCGGCGTTCAGGTCGTCATAGAAAGCGAACTTCCCGATTTTCCCGAAGAATGTTTTCTCAAAGTCCGATTGCGGAGCATCGTATTCCGCTCCGAGGAATTCAAATAAATTCTTAAACATACGGCTTGCCGCGCCCGATGCCGGAACAAATTTCACCACCGTTTTGTCTGTCTGAGTATATGCTTCCCACGCATTCAGATATTTTTTCTGCTCATCGGCATCCGGAGCCAGTATACCCTGCTCCACGGAAGCAGCGGCAGACAACTTTAAATATGGAAATCCCTTTTCGAAGCAGGCCAGCTGTTCGGCTATCTGTTCTTCCGATATGCCTTTCTTGGCAAGTAGTTCTTTGTCTTGGAGTGTTATCATAATATCTAAATTAATTAATTGATGCCCAAAAATACAAAAAAAGCACAAGCACCGTCATGAAAAGGAAGAAAAAAACTACCTTTACAGCAGAAAATACGGACAATTATGGAAACAGGTGAATTTTTCACAGCCGAAGAGAAGCGTTTGCTCTTCGTGCTCTACCGAAAATTATTGCAGCTTTCCGGAGAGACGCTCCACAAGGGCGATTGCAGAAAGCTGAAAACACATCTTGTAAACTCTATACAGAACAACCGCATACAGCGGGATATCTTCGGGCTGAACCCGATTATAAAGGATATGCAGACCGCCGTTATCGTGGCGGAAGAGATAGGCATGAGGCGGGCATCCATCCTGGGACTGATGCTCCACGACTCCGTACGCTGCGGCACCTGTACCGCCGAAGAGGTGGAACGGAACTACGGCGAGGATGTGGCGGGCATCATACGCGGACTGATACGGGTAAACGAACTTTACGCCAAAAGCCCCACCATCGAGTCGGAGAACTTCCGCAACCTGCTGCTGTCCTTTGCAGAGGACATGCGCGTTATCCTCATCATGATTGCCGACCGCGTGAACATCATGCGCCAGATAAAGGAGTGCGAGAACGACGAAGCGCGCAGGCAGGTGGCCAATGAAGCCGCCTATCTGTACGCTCCCCTCGCCCATAAGCTGGGGTTGTACAAACTGAAGTCGGAACTGGAAGACCTTTCGCTGAAGTACACGGAGAAGGAAGTCTACTACCACATCAAGGAGAAACTGAATGAAACCAAGGCATCGCGCGACAAGTATATAGCCGCTTTCATCGCTCCGGTACAGAAGAAGCTGGAAGAGGCGGGACTGCACTTTCACATCAAGGGGCGCACCAAGTCCATCCACTCCATCTACCAGAAGATGAAGAAGCAGAAGTGTCCTTTCGAGGGTGTGTACGACCTGTTTGCCATCCGTGTAATCCTGGACTCCCAAGTGGAAAAGGAGAAGCTGGAGTGCTGGCAGGCATATTCCATTGTAACGGATATGTACCAGCCCAACCCGAAGCGTCTGCGCGACTGGCTGTCCGTGCCCAAGAGCAACGGCTACGAATCGCTGCACATCACCGTTATGGGGCCTGAAGGCAAATGGGTGGAAGTGCAGATACGCACCGAACGCATGGACGAGATAGCCGAACGGGGGCTTGCCGCCCACTGGCGGTACAAGGGCGTGAAAGGCGAAAGCGGACTGGACGAATGGCTGACTTCCGTACGTGAAGCGTTGGAGAATTCCGACAGCAGCGGACTGGAGACCATGGACCAGTTCAAGCTGGACTTATACGAAGACGAAGTGTTCGTCTTTACCCCCAAGGGAGACTTGTTCAAACTGGGCAAGGGTTCCACCGTGCTCGACTTCGCCTTCCACATCCACAGCAAGCTGGGCTGCAAATGTATAGGAGCCAAGGTAAACGGCAAGAACGCACAGTTGAAGCAGATACTGAACAGCGGCGACCAGGTGGAAATCATGACGTCCAATACACAGACGCCCAAGCAGGACTGGCTGAACATCGTCACCACTTCCAAGGCGCGCACCAAGATACGGCAGGCGCTCAAGGAAATGGCTGCCCGCCAGCATGCCTTTGCCAAGGAGACATTGGAACGTAAGTTCAAGAACCGGAAAATAGAGTATGACGAGGGTACGATGATGCGTCTCATCAAGCGGCTCGGCTTCAAGGTGGTGACGGACTTCTACCAGAGCATTGCCGATGAAACGCTCGACGTGAACGGCATCATCGACAAGTACCTCGAACTCCAGAAACGGGAGAACGACACGCACGACGACATCGTGTACCGCAGCGCCGAAGGCTATAACCTGCAGGCTGCCGCCCTGCCCGAAGAGACCACCGCCAAAGAGGACGTGCTCGTCATCGACCAGAACCTGAAAGGACTGGACTTCAAGCTGGCACGCTGCTGCAATCCTATCTACGGAGATGAGGTATTCGGTTTCGTAACCGTAAGCGGCGGCATCAAGATACACCGCTGCGACTGTCCGAATGCAAGTGACTTGCGCGAACGCTTCGGCTACCGCATCGTAAAGGCACGCTGGGCAGGCAAGTCGCAAGGCACGCAATACCCCATTACGCTGCGTGTGGTGGGGCACGACGACATAGGCATCGTTACCAATATCACTTCCATCATCTCCAAAGAGACCGGCATTACGCTGCGGAGCATCGGCATAGATTCGCACGACGGATTATTCTCGGGAACGCTTACCATCATGGTAGGTGACACCGGAAGACTGGAAGCGCTCATCAAGAAGCTGAGGACGGTAAAGGGAGTAAAGCAGGTATCGCGCAACTGACGGGGTAAATCCCAAGTTCAACATTGCGGACCGTAAAGTGCTACACTACGTTTCTAAAGTGCTACTTGGCGACGCTAAAGTTCTACTTTACAATCCTAAAGTAGAACTCTACGTTTCCCAAGTCCAACACTGCGTCTTCCCCGCCCTTATTTCTCAATGTTTTAATTCTAAAGACTCAATTTACCAACTATGCGATACGATTTCAAAAAACAGCTCCGCAGTTTCGGTTATGCCTGGCAGGGCATCCGGAGCTGCGTAGGCAAGGAGCAGAACCTGAGTTTTCATCTGATTGCCATGACGGCAGTAACCCTTGCGGGATTTGTTTTAGGCATTACGCGCACGGAATGGACGGTCGTTATCCTCTGTTTCGGTGTGGTGATTGCCGCCGAGCTGTTCAACACCGCTATCGAAAGGCTGGTGGACCTGGTATCTCCCGAACGGCACCCCGTTGCGGGGCAGGTAAAAGACATTGCCGCCGGAGCAGTGCTGGTGTGCGCTGTTGCGGCGGCAATTATAGGATTGATAATCTTTATACCGTATCTTTAAAGGCAGACGTTATCTTACCCTTTTCCTTTTATAGTAGGGATACGTCAGCAGGACGAAGAAGAACAAAGCAAGTATGGCGGCTACACCGGCGGCGTGGTAAAGCAGGAACGCATCTGCCAGGCGGCAAGCCGTTGCCAGACCCGCCAGAAGTCCGGTTTCCATAACCAGGTGGCAAGTCGTGTTACCCGTTCCCCGCTGGCAGTGATGAGACAGCTTTACGAACATCCTTGTAAACGGCAGCGTCAGAAACGTCAACGCCGCCAATGCCAGGAATGCAATGTAGTCGCCTATATAGAGCAATGGCAGCAATACGCCCGGCACGAAAGCTATCAGCAGCATATTCAGCGCAGGAACCCATGCACGCGGCAGCAGGAAGCGGTCCAGGCTGCACAGCCTCATCCCGATAGGCGCACGGAAAGCCACATATACCCTCGATGCGAAATACATGCCGAGAACTCCCACGACAACGGCTACATAAACAACCGTGCGGAAACCGTAAAGGTCGTACAGCAGGAAGCCTGCGCACGCCCCTGCCAGCATACCCAGCCGGGCAGACCACGCATAAATCATATTGCCGGCACTGCGCCTTGTAGATGTGGTAATGTCGATAGCCACCGTAATGCCCGCCGTCGTTGCCAGTCCAAAGCATACGCCCTGTACCGAAGCAAGCAGCATCAGCTTGAGATAGCTGTCGGCAAAGGCATACCCTGCCATTGCAGCCAGCATGACGAAAGCAGAAGAAAGCAATACGTTCTTCCGCTTATACTCATCGCACAGATAGGCATGAAACGGGCCTGCTGCAAACATCGCCGCAATGAATGCCAGAAACATGTCGCCTGTCCGGGAAACGGACATTCCCAACTGCTCCGGCATTACGAACGAAAGTACGGGAAAGAGCATGTAGACGGATGCGAACAGTAGCAGATTAGCAGTGCACATCCGCCAGAAGTTCAGCGTCATAAGCCTGTCAGTACTGTTCTTTCTCATTCGGGAAGTCTAAGTTCTTCACATCGGAAATGTAATGGCTGATAGCATCGGTCATTACAGTATGCAGGTCGGCATAACGGCGCAGGAAACGGGGGCGGAAACCGTTGTTCATGCCCAGCATATCCTGCACTACCAGCACCTGGCCGTCCACGCCGCTACCGGCGCCGATGCCGATGACGGGAATAGTCAGCTCGCCTGCCACACGCTCTGCCAACGCAGCGGGAATCTTCTCCAGTACAAGGGCAAAGCATCCGGCTTCTTCCAGCAGGTGGGCGTCGCGTACCAGTTTCTCCGCTTCGGCATCGTCCTTGGCGCGTACCGTGTATGTTCCGTACTTGTTGATAGACTGAGGCATCAGTCCGAGGTGTCCCATAATAGGAATACCTGCGCTGAGAATGCGTTTTACCGTACCGATGATTTCTTCCCCGCCTTCCAGCTTCAGGGCATCGGCATGGCTCTCCTTCATGATGCGGATGGCAGATGCAAGACCTTCCATTTCGTTTCCCTGATAAGAACCGAAAGGCATATCCACCACTACCATTGCGCGCTTTACGCCGCGCACGACGGACTTGGCATGATAAATCATCTGGTCGAGGGTTATGGGCAGTGTAGTCACATTGCCCGCCATTACGTTGGAAGCGGAGTCGCCCACCAGGATAACGTCCATACCTGCGCCGTCAACAATCTGCGCCATGGTATAGTCGTACGAGGTCAGCATCGATATTTTTTCGCCTCTCTGTTTCATCTCAACAAGGCGATGCGTAGTTACTTTACGAGTGTCGTCTGAAATATATCCAGCCATAATCTTAATGAATGTGTTAATGAGTTATCAATTAAAATAGCGCGCAAAGTTAGCGCTTTTTCCCATTACTTGTGCACTTGAAGCATTTTATCGTAAGTGAATCCCGTAAAATCATCCAATACACAATGACATAACGGAGCTATAGCCTCACGGGAGTTGGTCGTTGCCAGTCCTATCACGGTGGCTTCGGATGCCATGCCCGCTTTCAGTCCGTTAAAGGAGTCCTCGAATACATAGGTGTTGCCGGGAGTCGTGCCGAATACTTCCATACCGAGCAGGAAGCAGTCGGGAGCCGGCTTTGAACGGGAAAACATCTCTGCGGTAAGAATCCGGTCGAACATTGTCCTTACCTCGGGGCGGGCACGGTAGACGGCAGCCATTTTCCGGTCGTTGGAACTGGTGACAACCGCCATTTTCACGTGGTTACGGCGCAGGTCGGCAATGAAATCGAGCACACCGGGGATGTAATCATACGCCATGTCCCGCTCAAAAGCGTTGAGGGCGGTGGTGATTTCCTGCTGTTCCTTTGTCTTTCCGGCAAAGAAAGTGTCGTAGATGTAGGTCATGGTCTGCCCCTTTATGCGGCTCTCCAAATCGTCCATGCCCAGATAGTCCACCCCCGCTTTATGCCAAAAGACGGAATACTGCGTTTCGGTATCCATTACCACTCCGTCGAAATCGAACAGGACGGCCGTTGTTTTTGTTGTATCCATATTAAAAAAACAAATATAATATTCGGGCGCAAAGGTCTGAATAATCATCGAACTGAGCAAATATTCATTATCTTTTGATAAGATAGGAAGCTTTCACTATCTTTGCAAACACTTAATTGACGTATATCCAATGAACGATCCGCATATTTTGGGAACCGAACGAATAGGCAAACTGCTTGTGCAGTATTCCATCCCTGCCATTATCGGTATGACAATTACTTCGTTATATAATATCATCGACAGTATATTCATCGGTCATGGCGTAGGCGCCATGGGTATTGCCGGGCTTGCCATCACTTTTCCGCTGATGAACCTGGTGGTCGCTTTCTGTACGGTAGTCTCGGCAGGCGGCTCCACCATATCATCCATACGTCTGGGGCAGAAAGATACGGACGGAGCCACAGAAGTGCTGAACCACACCCTGATGCTGTGCCTTGTCAACGCATTCCTGTTCGGCGGCATCTCCTTTATCTTCCTGGACGAAATCCTGCGCTTTTTCGGTGCCAGCAACGAAACGCTGCCGTATGCACGGAACTTTATGCAGATAATCCTGTTGGGTACGCCGGTGACATATACAATGATAGGGTTGAACAACATCATGCGTGCCACGGGGTATCCCAAGAAAGCGATGCTGACTTCGATGGTTACGGTGGTGTGCAACATTATTCTCGCCCCTATCTTCATCTTCCACTTCGACTGGGGTATCCGTGGCGCGGCAACGGCAACGGTCATTTCGCAATTTATCGGCATGATATGGGTGGTGAGCCACTTCCTGCAAAAGACAAGTATCGTACGCTTGCAACCGGGTTTCTGGAAGATGAAAAAGCGTATTATCAGCAGCATTTTCTCCATAGGGATGTCTCCGTTCCTGATGAATGTAACGGCATGCGTCATCGTCATCATCGTCAACAACAGCCTGCAACGTTACGGCGGCGATATGGCTATCGGCGCTTACGGCATCATGAACCGGCTGCTGGTGCTGTACGTAATGATTGTACTGGGACTGACCATGGGCATGCAGCCTATCGTGGGCTACAACTTCGGAGCACAGAAGTACGACCGCGTAAAGGCTACGCTGCGCCTGAGCATCCTTACGGGCGTGTGCATCACCAGTACGGGCTTTATCATCTGCGAACTGTTTCCGCATGCCGTATCGGCTGTCTTTACCAGTGACGGGCAACTGATTGACATGGCTTCCAGAGGAGTGCGTATCGGCATAGCCATGTTCCCGCTGGTAGGTGCGCAAATCGTTATCGGCAACTTCTTCCAAAGCATCGGCAAGGCGAAAATCAGCATATTCCTGTCCCTTACCCGGCAGTTGTTGTACCTGCTGCCGGGACTGATTATCCTGCCCCGCTACATGGGGCTGGACGGTATCTGGACGTGTATGCCCGTATCGGACTTCTTTGCATTCGTTACGGCGGTCATTGCCCTGTGGATATATGTAAAGAAACTGAAGAGGTTGTCTCCTCTCCAGTCTTAATCCTTATAAATCGTTCGAGGCTACGCTCGCCACCACACTGCCGTCGAACAAGTGTACCGTACGGTGTGCAAACGAGGCATCGTGCCGGGAGTGCGTCACCATGACAATGGTAGTGCCTTCCCGGTTCAGTTCCGTCAGCAGGTTCATCACTTCCGCACCGTTCTTGGAGTCCAGATTACCGGTAGGCTCATCGGCAAGAATCAGTTTCGGGTTCGTCACCACGGCGCGGGCAATGGCTACACGCTGCTGCTGACCGCCGGAAAGCTGTTGCGGAAAGTGCTTGGCACGGTGGCTGATGTTCATCCGTTTCAGGATATCATCTACCATGCGCTTGCGTTCACCCGCTTTCACGCCCAAATAGGTAAGAGGCAGTTCTACATTTTCGTAAACGTTCAGCTCATCTATCAGGTTGAAGCTCTGGAACACGAATCCTAACTTGCCTTTGCGCACGCGGGTACGTTCTTTCTCTTTCAGGTCCGCCACTTCCTGCCCGAGCAACTTATAACTGCCTTCCGTAGGATTGTCCAGCAGACCGAGTATATTCAATAAGGTAGACTTGCCGCAACCGGACGGGCCCATGATGGCTACAAATTCCCCTTCTTTCACTTCGAGGTTTACATGGTTCAACGCTACCGTCTCCACTTCCGAGGTACGGAATACTTTACTGATGTCGTTTATCTTAATCATATTGTTTTGTTTTTCTATGTTATATGCTTTTTTATTCACTCTTGATACTGTTCACAGGGTTCTCGTTGGCTATCCGCCAGGACTTCCAAAGGACGCAGCCTACGATTACCGCCAGATTGGCGATTACCACCAGCAGATATACAACCCAACCGAGAGGAACCTGCTCGGCAAACTGCTCCATCCAGATACCGTTAATATACCACGATGCAAGGGTTCCGAGAACAACTGCCGGCAATGCTACGACAAGCACGTCTTTGGAAAGCAATTCCAGGATAGAGGATGCTTCCGCACCGTTGACCTTGCGGATGGCAATCTCCTTGCCGCGACGGCGTACTTCATCGGCAGTATATCCTATCAGCCCCATCAGCATGACGAAGAACATCGTTACGGCCGCCATCAGTGTGGCATTGCGGAACACGCGGACACTGTTGTAGGAATCGGTAATCTGCTTTTCATAGCTGACGAAGTCGATGGTCTGATTGCCGAAGGCATCGGCTGCATCCTTGTTCAATTGCCGCAGGTTCTGTACAAAAGGTTCTTTCAAACGGACATGTACCGTCCCCGTGAAATGTTGATTATAGCGGGCGACAAAAGGCATCTTGGCTTCCGTAAAATCCCCTATCTGGAAATCTTTCAGCACCCCCGCCACTTTCATCTGTGCAGCATTGTCTACATCGACGGTACGCCCCACGGCATCATTTCCCCAATGCATCATGTCCGCAAATGTTTCATTTACGATTATCTCATCTTTCGTACGTGCCATACGCCCCGCCTTGAACGCCATGCCCATCATTGCCGGATAGTCCTCCCGCATATAGTAACAGGCACGTGTGGAAAAAAGCACATTGCCCGATGCGTCACGAATCATAGAGCCGCTATATCCGCTGACAGGCGTATTGTTGGCGCTGGTCACCGCCTCTACATAAGGAAGCCCTTTAAAGAACCGGAGAGCGGCATCACTCTCTTTATCCTCGTTCCAATAGGCATTGGCAAATGCCATCCGCTGCGGATTATACCCCATATCCTTGTTCAGCACATATTGATACTGCACCATCACCACGCACATAAGTCCGCAAATGAATGCCACCCCTGCAAACTGGATGAAAAGCAGCGGACGCTTCCAGCCTTTCTTCCCTTCGGTATAGCGGCGGAACACTTGGGATACGGGAATACGGGCAAACAAACGTCCCGGCAATACTCCGCCCACCAAAAACAGTATGCCGACCACCGTCAGCGGAACCCAGATACGTTCCAGAGCAAGCAGCAAAGAAAGTTTCGCCGCAGCGGTATCTTCAAAGAACTCCCGGAAATTCAGCAGCACCAAAGCCATCAGGAGCAATGCCGCCGCAATGATAATGCCCGTTTCCAAAAGGAACATGCCGAATATCTTGCCGCCGCTTGCCCCGTTGCATTTATGCACGCCTACCGCTTTGGCACGGTATGTAAGTGAGGAAATGGAAATCAGCACGTAGTTCAGCGCCGCAATGAAAAGAATGGCAAGGCCGAGGACGGTCATGATATTACGCATCCGCTCTACGCTTTCGTAATTGCGGTAGGTGTCACGGATAGGCTTTACAAACGCCGTATAACCATACTTCTTTTTGTCCTCTTCCGGGCGATATTTCTCTATCATAGCGTCTATACGCGCATTCACCACCGACTTGTCCGCACCGGGACGGAAACGGATGTATTCGGGATAACTGTCTCCCCCGCGCCATGAGTAGTTGCCGACTCCGTCGTTCCACAAGGTGGGCATAGAGATAACGGCTTCAGGATGGACGGTTGCATTTTCGGGCAATGCCTCATAAGTACCTTTCACCGTAAAGTCTTTCTCGTGATTGTAGTTGACGGTCTTTCCCACCGGATTCTCTCCGCCGAATATTTTCCCGGCAAAGCGGTCGCTTAGAAAAATCACATTGGGCTGCTGAAGGTCTTTCACCGGATTACCGCTCAGCACTTCGATACCCATTGTCTTGAAAAAGAGTGAATCCGCCACTATCTTTCTTTCGTCAAAACGGGCGTTTTCATTGTATAACGGGGCATTCATCCAATGGCAGGTGCTGGTAGCAGCTTCCACCTGTTCGGGAAAGTTCTCCAGTATGGCGCCCGCCACAGGGCCGCAATTCTGTTCCTGCGGCGGGTACTTCTCGCCCTTAACGGTAAATACCGACCAGATTTGGTAGAGATTGTCGTAGTCTTTGTAGCAGGTGTCGAAACTCTGCTCGTACGCCACGCGGGAGAACAGCAGGATACTCATCGTCAGGCTTAATCCCAAGGAGATTATCTTGATGATATTCGAGCCGCGTCCCCGAAGCAGGGTTTGAATGACATAATAGATTTGTTTCATCGTATACTAATTTATAATTCGTAAACCTACAGTAACGGAAATACATGGCTTGCCGCCGTGTTTTCCTGCCTATAATAATGCAGAAAGCGTGCCAAAGGAGTTATGGTTTTGATTATCAGTCAATCCCGCATAAATAATCCATATACAGGTGTCTAAAAATTAGACACCATCCGTCCAATAATTAGACACAACCTGCCGAATAATCAAATACTATCTGCTTAATGCCTGCCTACAAATCAGATAAACAGACATTTATTCTTTGCAACCCCTGGCCTGATTAGCCAAATCATCACTTACAGAACAGAAAAACGGAAAATAGGACAACTTTTCTATCGAATGAAAACTTTACCTTTGCCCTCAGTTTCCATAGATATATACTGACAGATAATTCAACTTTCATAGATATAGACTATATAGAGTTATTATGATAAAGCCATATAAACCTTTACTCCTGTCATTCCTCTGCCTGCTTATGGGCAGTTGCGACATGATAGACTATCATCCGTATGATGTACGCATCAACGGTGAGACCGATGTAAACGCCCATAATATTGCGGAGATAGAGCAGAAATGCAAGGACAAGACAACGATTAAGTTCGTGACCATGGGCGACTCGCAACGCTGGTACGACGAAACGCTGGACTTCGTGGGAGAGATAAACAAGCGCGATGACATCGACTTCGTTATCCACGGCGGTGACATGAGCGACTTCGGCGTGACGGACGAGTTTCTGTGGCAGCGCGACATCATGAACAAGCTCCGTGTGCCCTACGTAGCCCTGATAGGCAACCATGACTGCCTCGGCACGGGAGAAGAAACATACCGCGCCGTATTCGGCGACCCTAACTTCTCATTCATTGCCGGACGGGTGAAGTTCGTATGCCTCAACACCAACGCCATGGAGTTTGACTACTCCCGCCCCATTCCCGACTTCACGTTCCTCGAAAAAGAGCTTACCGACCGCAAGGACGAATTCGACAAAACCGTTGTGTCCATGCACGTACGTCCCTATGCCGACCAGTTCAATAATAACGTGGCACGCGTCTTTCACCGCTACGTAACCGAATTTCCCGGCATACAGTTCTGCACTGCCGCCCACGAGCACCACGTCTTCGAGGAAAACCTCTTTGAGGACGGCATCATGTACTACATGAGCGACTGCATGAAGAACCGCAACTACTATGTATTCACCATAACACCCGAAGGATATGAGCGCGAAGTGGTCTATTTCTAATCTGCCGGCACTCGCCGCCATCTGCCTGCTGTTGCTGTGGTGCAGCCCGCTTTCCGCACAGGAACGGGATACGGTGATTATCGTAAAGCACGATACCGTTTACCTGCAACGCAAACCCGACACCGTCGTTACCGGCCGTACACGCCACAGCCGTTACGACCGGCGCGTGCACCGCTACCGCAAACGGTGGGAAGCTTTGATTCCGACACACACCAAGATACAGTTTGCCGGCAATATGGGACTCCTCTCGCTGGGCACGGGCTGGGATTACGGCAAGCGCAACCAATGGGAAACGGATGTTTTTCTGGGTGTCCTGCCCAAATATCAGTCCGACTGCACCAAACTGACATTTACCTTGAAGCAGAACTACATCCCCTGGAGCCTGCAAATCAAAGAAAGCCGGTTCTCGGCAGAACCCCTTACCTGCGGTATGTACTTCAACACCGTGTTCGGCGATGAATTCTGGGTGAACGAACCGGATCGTTATCCGAAAGGCTACTACGGTTTCTCGTCCAAAGTACGCATCCACGCTTTCCTCGGACAACGCATTACGTATGATATCGACCCGCGCCGCAGATTTACGGCAAAAGCCATTACGCTGTTCTACGAAATCAGTACCTGCGACCTGTACATCGTAAGTGCATTCACCAACAAGTACCTGAAGCCGAAGGATTACCTGAGCTTGTCCTTCGGAGTGAAGCTACAGTTGCTGTAAGACATGTCTTTCAAGTGAAATTACAGTTACCGCAAGGTTGCCGGCTGTATCTTGCAGTGGTACGAAATGTATCCCACGGTGGTACAAGAAGTACCTCGCTATGGTACGGCATGTACCCTGCGGTGGTACAGCATCTACCATGCCGTGGTACAACGTATACCACACCGTGGTATGACACCTACCTTGTCGTGGTACGGCATGTACCCTGAGGCGGAACGTAGCGCAGCCCCTCTTCTGCTACTGCTTTTGTTACTTCCGCTCCTTATAAAAAACATCCATGTGTCTTGCCGGGCAGCAAAGCCCAATGAAAAAGTCCCCGAATTATTCCTCTCCTTTCCCTTCTTTCTCGGGAAAATAGAATATATTTGCCCTCACAAATATAACAAGACATCGTTCTGCCATGAAGAAATCCGGAAACATTCTTATCGTTGATGACAATCGCGGCGTACTCACCGCATTGCAATTGCTGTTGAAGCCTTATTTTGATAAAATAACCGTCCTTTCTTCACCGGTTACCCTTCCCGCCACCTTACGCGAAGACACCTGGCAGGCAGTGCTTCTCGATATGAATTTCACATCCGGCATCAATACCGGAAACGAGGGGCTTTATTGGCTGCACGAAATAAAGAAACAATATCCGGCGCTCCCCGTAGTGCTGTTCACCGCCTATGCCGACATAGACCTTGCCGTACGGGGGATAAAGGAAGGAGCAACGGATTTTATCGTCAAGCCCTGGGATAACGGAAAGTTAGTGGAAACCCTGCTGAATGCCGCACAAAACGCCCCTGCATCCGGGAAGAAAACGGCAACCACGCCTGCAAGCACCGCTTCTTCCATGTACTGGGGAGAAAGCCCCGTCATGCAGCAGCTTCGCATGCTGGTAGAAAAGGTAGCGGCCACCGATGCCAACATCCTCATCACCGGCGAGAACGGCACGGGTAAAGAGATGCTTGCCCGCGAGATACATGCCCTCTCCGCACGCCACCGCAAGGAAATGATAAGCGTGGACATGGGCGCCATTACCGAAAGCCTTTTTGAAAGCGAGCTTTTCGGCCATGTAAAGGGGGCGTTCACCGATGCCCATACCGACCGTCCCGGAAAGTTCGAGGTTGCCGACCACAGCACGCTCTTCCTCGATGAAATAGGCAATCTCCCCTATCACCTGCAAGCCAAACTGCTGACCGCCATCCAGCGTCGCAGCATCGTGCGGGTGGGCAGCAATACGCCTGTTCCCGTAGATATCCGCCTTATCTGCGCCACCAACCGCAACCTGTCCGAAATGGCGGACAAAGGAGAATTCCGTGAAGACCTGCTCTACCGCATCAACACCATCCATCTTGAAATTCCTGCGCTGCGTGAACGGCAGGAAGATATCATCCCACTGGCAGAGCGTTTCATCACACGTTTCTGCAAGCAATACGGGAAGCCGGCCTTGCGTCTGGACAATGCGGCGCGGGAGAAGCTGATGCTGCACCCCTGGTCCGGCAACATCCGCGAACTGGAACATGCCATCGAGAAAGCCGTTATCATCTGCGACGGTGCATTCCTCTCTGCCGGATTGTTCCAGTTGCAACGCAGGAACGAAGCCCCGGAAATGCCTGCCGCATCCACTCTTGAAGACATGGAAAAGCAAATGATACGCCGCACGCTGGACAAGTGCGGCGGCAATCTCTCGGCGGTGGCCTCGCAACTGGGAATTACCCGGCAGACGCTTTACAATAAAATGAAGAAGTATGGGCTTTGAAAAACCTAAGGATATCAGCCAATATTACGTTTTCCGGACTGTCGTCAGCCTGCTCACAGCCGCGGCTGCCGGCATAATGTGGACGCTGTTCTTTCTGAAACAGCCGGGTGCGCATGGCTGGGGCGACCCTCTGCTCTGGGCTGTCCTGTTCACCGTGCTTCTTCCTTTGGCAGTATACTGGCAGCAACGGTTGTACCGCCGCCACACCCGTAAAGTTCTTTTCATGCTCGATGCCATCGAAAACAACGATACCGCCATCCACTTCTCCGAAACGGACGGAACCGAAGACAACCGCCTCGTAAACCGTTCGCTGAACCGCGTAGCCCGTATCCTGCATAATGTAAAGAGTGAAACCGCCCAACGGGAGAAGTACTACGAGCTTATCCTCGACTGTGTAAACACCGGTATCATCGTGCTGAACGACAACGGAGCCGTCTATCAAAAGAACAACGAAGCCCTGCGCCTGCTCGGACTGGAAGTATTTACGCACGTCCGCCAACTGTCGCGCGTGGACGCCCATCTGACGGATACGCTCACCGCCTGCCGTCCCGGCGACAAGTTCCAGGCGGCATTCGGCAACGAACGCGGAACCGTAAACCTATCTGTCCGCGTCAGCGACATCACCGTACGCCAAGAGCACCTGCGCATCCTCGCCCTGAACGACATCAACAACGAACTGGACGAAAAGGAGATAGACTCTTGGATACGCCTTACACGCGTGCTGACCCATGAAATCATGAACGCCGTAACCCCCATCACTTCCCTGAGCGACACCCTGCTGAAACTGACCGAAGCCCGGATATCGAAAGAAGAGATGCGGCACGGTCTGCAAACAATCAGTGCCACAGGCAAAGGGTTGCTCGCTTTCGTAGAATCCTACCGCAGGTTTACGCGCATCCCCACTCCCGAACCGTCCCTGTTCTACCTCAAAGGCTTCATCAACCGTATGGCGGAACTGGCGCGCCATCAATATCCCGACACCCCGGTTACGTTCAATGTTTCCATCGTTCCCGACGATTTGATACTCTATGCCGACGAAAATCTCATTTCGCAAGTCATCATAAACTTACTGAAAAATGCCATACAGGCTTTTGAAACGGGTGCTACGGCAGCAACGGGGACAAATGCGGAAACAACAGCGGAAACAAACGCAGCGACTACGGAAAAACACATCAACATACGCGCCTACTGCAACGAAGCCGAAGCCGTACTGATAGAAATATCCAACAACGGCCCTGCCATCCCCCCGGACATTGCCGGGCATATTTTCATTCCTTTCTTCACCACCAAAGAAAACGGAAGCGGCATCGGACTGAGCATCTCCCGGCAAATCATGCGCTTATCCGGCGGAAGCCTCTCTCTGATAGCCGGGAAGGAGACAACTTTTGTATTGAAATTTAATTGAACCAATTAAGTTTTGGTTTTGTTGTCAAGAATGAATATCTTTGTACACAAAGGTACGAAAAGCATTTTCTAATAAAACTCATAACACACTATTTATGCTATTTACAGCTGAAAACATTTTACTTGTAGGTTCTATTTTACTTTTTGTCAGCATCATCGTAGGCAAAACCGGTTACCGTTTCGGAGTTCCCGCCTTGTTACTTTTTCTTGTGGTGGGCATGCTTTTCGGCAGCGACGGACTCGGATTGCAATTCCACAACGCCAAAGAAGCGCAGTTCATCGGTATGGTGGCTTTGAGCATTATCCTGTTTTCGGGCGGAATGGATACCAAGTTCACCGAAATCAAGCCTATCCTCTCCCCCGGTATTGTACTGTCTACTTTCGGTGTGCTGCTGACGGCACTGTTTACCGGACTGTTTATATGGTGGCTGTCGGGCATGAGCTGGACCAATATCCACCTGCCGCTCATCACCTCCCTGCTGCTGGCTTCCACCATGTCGTCTACGGACTCGGCATCGGTATTCGCCATCCTGCGCTCGCAGAAGATGAACCTGAAGCACAATCTGCGTCCCATGCTGGAGTTGGAAAGCGGAAGCAACGACCCGATGGCCTATATGCTGACTGTCGTACTTATCCAGCTCATCCAGTCCTCGGGTATGGGTGCTTCGCAGATAGCTTTCTCTTTCGTGATACAATTTGTGGTAGGTGCTGCTGCCGGCTATCTGCTGGGCAAGCTGGCCATCCTTATGCTCAACAGGCTGAATATAGACAACCAGTCGCTCTACCCCATTCTGCTGTTGTCGTTCGTATTCTTTACCTTCTCCATTACCGATCTGATGAAGGGCAACGGATACCTCGCCGTCTACATTGCCGGCATGATGGTGGGTAACAACAAAATCATGCACCGCAAAGAGATTTACACGTTTATGGATGGATTGACATGGCTTTTCCAGATTATCATGTTCCTCTGTCTCGGTCTGCTGGTGAACCCGCACGAAATGCTGGAAGTGGCAGTCGTGGCATTGCTCATCGGCGTATTCATGATTGTCATAGGACGTCCGCTCAGCGTGTTCCTCTGCCTGCTCCCGTTCGGGAAACGTATCAATATGAAGTCCAAAATGTTTGTGTCCTGGGTAGGGTTGCGAGGCGCGGTTCCCATTATCTTCGCCACCTATCCGGTAGTGGCAGGTGTGCCGGGAGCAGATGTAATCTTCAACATCGTGTTCTTCATCACCATCCTCTCACTCGTCATCCAAGGTACTACCGTCTCTAAAGTAGCACGCATCATGGGGCTTTCCACCCCGATGGAAAAGACAGGTAACGACTTCGGAGTGGAACTGCCCGAAGATATCGACTCCGACCTGCGCGATGTAACCGTCACCCGGGAGATGCTCGACGCGAAAGGCGATACCCTCAAAGACATGAACCTGCCCCAGGGAACTCTCGTTATGATAGTGAAGCGCGACAACGAATACCTGATACCCAACGGCACTCTGAAACTTCATGTGGGAGACAAGCTGCTGCTTATTTCTGAAAAGACCAAAGAATAGGAAATAAGAGGGAGAAAATGCACTATTTGTTTTTTAGGCACGGAATTATACGGAAAACACAGATTTTCTTTATTCTTTTTCCGTGAAACCTATGTAATCCCATGCCTAAAAAAACAAATAGTAAGCGAATTTTAAATTTGACATACCCTCATGAAAAAAACTTTAAACCACTTGCATTGCATCACTATAAGCCCTATATTTGCGCAGTTTTAACTAAAGTGTGCAAATATACGCATGGAACAAGAACAACTGTTCATCGACTATATCGAACAAAGCATCATACAAAACTGGGACAGAAACGCTCTGACAGACTATCAAGGAATAACCCTACAATATAAAGATGTTGCCCGCAAGATCGCTAAATTTCATATCGTATTGGAAAGCGCCGGCATCCAGCCCGGTGATAAAATAGCCGTATGCGGTCGTAACAGCGCCCATTGGGCGGTTTGCTTTCTGGCAACAGTGACTTATGGTGCTGTAATCGTTCCTATTCTTCACGAATTCAAAGCAGACAACATACATAATATCGTCAACCACTCCGAAGCCAAACTCCTTTTTGTCGGCGACCGGGCTTGGGAGAACTTGAACGAAGAAGCCATGCCGTTGCTCATGGGAGTTGTCTTGCTGACGGATTTTACTCCAGTTGTCTGCCGGGACGAACGGCTCATGGAAGCTTTCGAACACCGCAACGCCATCTACGGCACGCGCTATCCTAAGAACTTCCGTCCTGAACATATCTGCTACCGCAAAGAACAGTCGCCCGAAGAGTTGGCGGTTATCAATTATACGTCCGGCACTACCGGCTATTCCAAAGGCGTGATGCTGCCCTACCGCAGCTTATGGTCCAATATAGCCTATTGCCACGAAATGCTGCCCGTACGTCCCGGCGACCATATCGTATCCATGCTCCCTCTGGGGCATGTTTTCGGCATGGTCTACGATTTTCTTTACGGTTTCTCGGCAGGTGCACACCTTTATTTCCTCACCCGCATGCCGTCGCCAAAGATTATCGCGCAGTCATTCTCCGAAATCAAGCCGCGCGTCATATCCTGCGTGCCGCTCATCGTAGAGAAGATTATCAAGAAAAACATCCTGCCACTCATAGACAACAAGATAGGCAAGCTGCTGTTACGGATGCCTATCGTCAACGATAAGATAAAAGCGGACATGCGCAAAAAGGCTATGGATGTCTTCGGCGGCAATTTCGATGAAATCATCATCGGCGGCGCACCTTTCAACGCCGACGTGGAACGCTTCCTCAAACAGATAGGCTTCCCCTACACCATTGCCTACGGCATGACGGAATGCGGTCCTATCATCTGCTCTAGCCGCTGGGAAACCCTGAAGCTCGCTTCGTGCGGAAAGGCCACTACCCGCATGGAAGTAAAGATAGATTCTCCCGATCCTCAGCATGTAGCGGGCGAAATCATCTGCCGGGGAAGCAACCTTATGCTGGGCTATTACAAGAATGCCGAAGCCACTTCCCAAATCATAGATGTCAACGGCTGGCTGCACACAGGCGACCTCGCCACAATGGATGCCGACGGCTACGTCACCGTACGCGGGCGCAGCAAGAATATGCTTCTCACTTCCAGCGGACAGAACATTTATCCCGAAGAGATAGAAAGCAAACTGAATAACATGCCTTACGTCTCGGAATCGTTGATTGTATTGCAGCATGACAAACTCGTAGCCCTGATTTATCCCGACTTCGACGATGCCTTTGCCCACGGCCTGCAACAAACCGATATAGAAAAGGCAATGGAAGCCAACCGGAACGAACTGAACCTGCTTCTGCCGGCATATTGCCAGATTACCAAAGTAAAAATACACTTCGAGGAGTTTGAAAAGACCGCCAAGAAGAGTATCAAACGCTTTATGTATCAGGAAGCCAAAGGCTGAAATTCCTAAAAAAGAGATAGAGAAAAAACGGCGGAATTAATATATGTGCACAGATAATTCCGCCGATGGAATAAACAGCAAGCCTCCATCAGCCTCATTTGATATAGCAATTATACAGCAGCAATTCATAGATTTCCTTAGCTTCTTGTTCTTTCAGGCTTCTTATGGTAAAGGAGGAACCATTGGTAGAAATGACAAGATTTACTCTGTGATAAAAAGGAGTAAAAGGAGTAGCTGTCATGCGAACCACTTCCATGTTCGAATATTTGAAATAGTTTTTCACTTCTGCAAACTTTCCTGAATTGATTTCCACATAATCCTCTTTTAAAGTGATAGAACTCCGACGTACGGCAAAAATCCCTTTTATCAGGGATATCAGCATATAAACGACCGGGAGCCAAAGCCAACCGTAATATTGAAAATAGCATAAGGCTATACCGGCTGCAAGCGAAACCAACAGATCGAACCGGATGGTATAGCCTAATAAGCCGTATCCGGATTGAGCAGAAACGATAGGTTGCGAAGATGCATAATCCTTTCCCAACCACCAGTCCAGAAAAGTTGTAGCAGAGTCTGAACCATAAATTCTGACATCCGCTCCTCTATTCCTGTCAGTGGCATTCAATGCCTGTTTCAGCATAACAGTGCTGCAAGCCAACCATTTTTCTATGATATTCCGCTTGATATAAACAGTACAAATCTTATCGTATGAGAACCGGCTGCTATTACGCGAAATCAGTCCGCTCTCAAAGAACAGCTGTTCCCGGTCTATACGTATATCCATATTGAAATAGCGCAAAAAGACTTTACCCAACCATAGTAGCAATGTAACTATATACAAGATAGCGGCAACAGTGATACAACTTGATAATGAAAGCCGTAAGAAATCGGCATGTGTAGCCATGTAACCATAAAAATATTCCACAGCATTTTCATTGACCGATATAATCTGGTCATATAAAGTAACTAAAATACTTCCAAATACAACCATGCCCCGAAGGTGGTTTTGACAAAGTGCTCCTTTAATCAGATTCAAATTACCAACGCTCAACTTGGTAGTGTATCCATCGGTTTTCTCTTCAATCTTATCTGCTTCGGATGCCTGTATCTGTGTCTGACTATCCAAAGTTTCTATCCGGCTGAGCAATGCTTCCCAATCTTCATTGTCAAGAATCATTTCTATTTCTTCCGATTGCGATGCAAGCGTATCAAATGATACTCCCTTCATATCCAGCAAACGATAAATCAATCCCTGCTTAGTACGCAAAGAATGAATTTTCGTCAAAGATATACTGGTAATTTCCTTACGTACCAAACCGTGAATGAAAATCAGATTTCCATTCTCCACATAATACTTTTTGGAATAATAATTGATAAAAGCAATGACTGCTGCCAAGGTCAGACAGATTGCCAAAACAACCAAAAAATCCAAAGCCGCTTCAATAAAAGATAATTTCTTTTCCGAATTAAACAATTCAAGAATGACTATAAAAAGAAAATACTTCGCATAAAGCCATAGGTTGTTGACAAGGAATATTACGAACGCGCTTTTGCTCATTCGCCTCGGCGCAGAGAAATCATTTGTTTTCATTTTTTATACTTTCTATGACAAGCGCCTTCACTTTATCTGCTCTCTCTTCCGTCAGTCCGGGAATTCTGATTGTAGCCAACAATTGGGCTCCGTTTACCAAGTCAACGGAATACAGTCCAAACAGACGTGTAACAGGATTCTGACAAACACTCACCTGCTGAATTTTACAGAAAGGAACGGTAATAACCGAAGGAAAGATAATCCCGGAGCGAAAGGTTATATCGTGCTCACGAATAACGAATCCTTTATAGTTGTATGCCTTGGGAAGAATCAGCAAATTAACAACGGATGCTACAAGCAAACCGCATTCAACAATGATAGTAGCGGCATACCGGTAAGCAAACCCCTCTGCACAAAGAAGAAAAAGCGAAACAGCCATAAGACCGAGATAAACCAATGCCACTTTGACAAACTGCACTTTCAGATATTTCTTTTCCAGAGGCGTATAAGTACTATGTTCTATTCTGTCAATGCTCTCCGGGTTCATTTGTTTATTTGTCATATTATATGCCGATAATTCAGTTAATATATACCGCTCTTAGCAGAGTTATGATTTTTATAATACAAATATTCACAATTTCCCCTGACATTTACAAGCTAAAAAAGAATTTTATTCAGGCTTCTTCCGAGTCTCTTTCCGGCTTATTCTCTTGTTTTTATTCGTCACATAGCCCGTTATACTCCTCAGACAACTGCAAAACAGCTCTGAGAAGAATACCGAACAAAATTTAAACAAGTCCGAAAAAGAAGTTCAATCTTATAATAAATGTTATAAAACATGCTTTTTTTCTTGGATAATTTGCAGATTTATCAAATGTCCGTATCTTTGCAACGTGTTTTTCATAGTATTAGATTTAAGGTTAACAAAGGTTGGAGTACAGCGGTACTCCTTTTTTTATGCCCATGCATTTCATCCGCTTCTTTTTTCGGAACCATCTTTTTTACGTTGCAGTGCCTTTTACCACCATTTCCGCTATTTATAGTATGCTTTAACGGGAATAATAATGTATCTCGTATTCAGAAACAATTATAACACTCCCGGTTTTCCTGTCCACTCCTGATTAATTTTCCAGCCACTTTTCCGGTTTTTCTTTCTTATTTTTCAAAAACCAATCGGTTGTTTGGTTTTATATTTTCTTTCTTATATATTTGCATCAAAGGTTCTCGTCAGTACCTTTTAATTTGAGAGAAGCAAATAGTTTAAATCAGTTTGTATCAATAAAATACTCCATTAGCTAATTATATGTACTTACTGTTTGGAAAAGAAAAATAATATTTACCGAAAATGAAGATAATCTTGTCCTATATAATGGCCACTATCATCCTTCTTTTTCTTCTTGCATTGCCCATTGCAGGAGTAGTAGCCTACATACGGTTAATCCGTAAAATGCGCAGAGAGCAGATAACTGCCATTCCGAAATTCTCCTTATTCATGCTTTTTCTTATCTGCGGAACTTTGCTCATGGAAATTCTGTTAGGAATAAGCGGCATGTGGTCGGGAGCATCGACAGCGAGATTCATATTCCTGCTGTTCGTTGCTCCCGCCTTGTGTGGAATGATAGCCTGGCGGCATCGGCATCATAGCGAAATATCCAAATACCACTGCACTATTTTGCATGCAGCATTAGGGTATTTGCTGGGCGAAGCGGTTCTGATAGGTGCAGTCAGCTTGTTTATCATCGGAGAACTGGCTTATATGGCGCTGATCGGTTAGCATAAAACCGTATTTTCGCATACCGGAAAAGAAATTCCCGGAATATTAATTATCTTTGGTGAAAAATAGAAGGGAATGGATATACATACGTTTATAGGCAATTATCGGGAAGCTTTCGGGCAGCAGGCCGGACTTCCCATCGTATTTTGGTACTCCGACCAACCGGAAGCTCCGGCAGAGAAAGTAAACGGGTGCTTCTTTAAAAGCATGGCGCAAGTAAGAAACGGAAAAATAATCAGCCTCAATGCCGAAACAATAGGCTGTGGAGGCGGCAAGTTCTACACAGGCTTCACGGATATGCCGGAACATGTGCCCGGCTTCGTCTCTTTGAAAGAGAAATACAAGAAAACACCCGATATGGTTATTGACTTCATACAGGAATTGCAAGTGCCTAAAGCGGAAAAAGCCTACCTGCACTTTGCACGAATCGACAAGATTGGTTCTTTCGACAAAATGGAAGGCATATTGTTTCTTGCCACGCCGGACATGCTGGCAGGACTTGCCACATGGGCTTTTTTCGACAGCAATGCAACGGATGCCGTATCAGCTCCTTTCGGTTCGGGCTGTTGTTCCGTAGTGACTCAGGCTATCCTTGAAAACCGGAAACAAGGCAAACGAACCTTTTTGGGATTCTTCGACCCGTCTGTCCGCCCTCATTTCGAGGCAGAGTTATTAAGCTTCACCATTCCGATGTCCCGGTTCAAGGAGATGTATCACACCATGCGCGAAAGCTGCCTGTTCGACACCCACGCCTGGAGCAAACTCAAGGAAAGGATACAGGACAGGCAGAAAGAGACAAAGCCTTTCAACCATTTAAATGTATCTTTTGAAATCCGTCCGGATATTGTGCTGCGTGAAGTAACGGTAGAAGATGCCGCTGCCATATACCATGCCATAGATACCCACCGCAACTATATGCGGACATGGTTGCCTTTTGTAGACAACCTGAAGTCCGTAGCCGATGAGGAAAACTTTCTGAAAAGGGTCCTCTCCGCCCCTGCCGACAGCTACGAACCTATATTCGGTATTTGGAACAGAGAGAATGAAATTTGCGGACTGATAGGTTTTCATTTTTCCGACTTTGCCAATCACCGCACGGAAATCGGTTACTGGCTTCTGCCCGAATACCAGCATCAGGGCATCATGACCGATTGTGTCCGCCGCCTATGCCGATGGGCCGTCGAAACCAAAAATATAAAACGCATACAGATACGTTGTGCCACGGGCAATGTAGCAAGCAACGGCATTCCCGTCAGGCTTGGCTTCCGCCTTGAAGGAACGGAACGGGCCGGAGAGTTATTGGCTTCGGGAGAATATGCGGACATACATGTATACAGTATTTTAAAAGAAGAACTTATGGAACAACAAGCGAAACTCAATGAGCACAACAAACAGGAATACCCGCCTATGCACACCACCGAACACATCATTAATCAGACAATGATCAGATTATTCGGTTGCGGCCGTTCCGTCTCCGCTCATATAGAACGCAAAAAAAGTAAATTGGATTATCGGCTCAACGCCTGCCCCACGGAAGAACAAATAGAGAGTCTGGAAAAAGCGGTAAATGAAGTGATAGCACGGCATCTGCCTGTCACTACCGAGTTCATCACTCAGGCAGAAGCCAAAGGACGGTTCGATTTGGAACGGTTACCCGAAGATGCTTCGGAAACCGTACGTATAGTAAAAGTCGGTGATTATGACGAATGCCTTTGCATCGGTACACACGTTGCCAACACTTCCGAGATAGGAACTTTCAAAATTATCAGCCACGACTGGGACGAAGAAAGCAAGCGCTGGCGAATGCGTTTTAAATTAGTATGAAATTCAATCAATTTTAAATAAAAAGATAGCAATATTGGCATTATACAGGTAAAATAGTCAGACCAACAATGACAATTAGTCAATAAAGTGAGTACAAACCTGTTGGCATACAGTTTGCCATAACAGTAAGTGAACGACGGTTCAAGATACAGACGGTGAAAGCCGAAAGGTAAACATCGGGGAACATCGAAAACCGAAGTTCAGAGCAAAACGAATGTATAACTTTTTAAAGATAGGAGACTATGATTATGATGCCTGTAAGAAGAACTCAGAATTGGTTACCAAGTATCTTTAACGATTTCTTTGATAACGATTGGATGGTAAAAGCCAATGCAACGGCTCCCGCCATTAACGTATTTGAAACAGAAAAGGAATACAAGGTAGAGTTGGCAGCTCCCGGAATGACCAAAGAAGACTTCAACGTCCATATCGATGAAGAAAACAACTTGGTCATCAGCATGGAGAAGAAAACGGAAAACAAGGAAGAGAAGAAAGAAGGCCGCTATCTGCGTCGCGAATTCTCATACTCCAAATTCCAACAGACAATGATCCTTCCGGACGATGTAGACAAAGAAAAGATTTCCGCCCAAGTAGAAAACGGCGTATTGAACATAGACTTGCCGAAGTTTTCCGAACAGGAAAAAGAAAAGGCCAAAAGATTCATTGACGTAAAATAAGATAACTGGTAATTAGAGAAAAGTCCCGGTGCAGATTCTGAATAAACTGCATCGGGACTTTTTTATCATACCTGAACTGGATTACATTGTACATGCGTTTACCTCACTACACGAGAACTAATTTTTAACAGCTTTCTTTCCTTTCAGGAATCGGTCTGTCAGCCATTTGCGTATAGGTTCGTCATAGAGTTTCAGACAGGCATAGGCAAGAACGAAAGCACCGGCAAAGGTCAGTATCATATAAGGAATGCCTTCCGCTAAAGTAGCATTATTATTGCACACCCATGCCGTGTAGGTATACACCAACGGATAATGCGTTATGTATACCGGATACGAAATATCTCCCAGAAACTTGCACACAGCGGTAGAACGTTTGCCCGTCACCTTACCTCCCGCCCCCATGGACACAATCACAGGAAAGACAAAAAGAATGCAGCAGGCCTCATAAAGTCCGTTCATCCAATAATGATTTTCACCGCCCAGACGGGGAAATGCCAAAACTGCCACAATCATCAGACTGCACCACCAGAACGCACGCTTCTCAATACAAACAAGCCACCCCAGACGGGACAGCAGTAATCCGCCAAAGAAAGGATACATCAACCGGACAAGCCCTACGTACTGCTGCTCCCAATTCAACGCCCAGCCGCCGACAATATCACCTGCAGGTGCGGTAAGACAAAGGTGCACCGTAAAACATCCCGCCACAACAACGAGAACGGATAAAGCTGTCTTGCTGAACTTGCGGATGAACAATGCATAAAGAATATTGCCTATGTATTCGTAGTAAAGCGACCAGGCCGGTCCGTTGAGCGGATGCATCTCGGTCCAGCCGCGAATGTCCCATTTCAAAGGAAGCGGAAGCAGCGTACACCCCAGCAGCATTACCAGCAGCATAGTCCCTACCGATGTATCCTGAATAGCCGGAAAGCAGGGCGACTCCTGAAAATAAAAGAACACTGCACCCACTATGCTTCCCACTATCACCATAGGATGCAAACGGATAATACGCCGCTTGAAGAAAGTACCGATGCTCATCCTGCTCCAGCGGTCGTCATAAGCATAACCGATAACAAAACCGGAAAGCATAAAGAAAAAATCTACCGCCAGGTAACCGTGATTGATAATTTGTTCCAAGTGATTGCCGCCGGAATGCGCTTCCAGCAGATGAAAAGCGACTACCATTACGGCAGCTACGCCACGAAGCCCGTCGAGTATCTCGTAATGCGGCTTTGAAGCAAGATAAGAGTTTTGCGTGTTCATTCGGTATAAGATATTAATTATATGTACTTGCAAAGGTATGAAAAAGATTATCTCATTACCTTTTTCAATTCCCAATTTCTGTAACTTTTCATCACCCGAATATCGGCTGTCACAGTATAAAGTCCACACGACGAATCTGACACCCCAGAACGCAATAGACAGGAAAATGTCCGTTTTTTACAAAGAGAGGGCATAAACAGAACATTTTATAATGCTTATAAACCTTTTATATATAGAAGAGACTGAGTAATTTTGTCACAAAACTAATATACCTTGAATTATGAAACGAATTTATTGGATTTTAACAAGCATCTCACTCTACTCGCTACTATCCTGTAGCAACGGAGCTAAAGACACACGAGAATACCAGACCGTAAAAACAGATACGGTTGTCTCCGCCGGCGGGCAAACCAGCCTGCAATATCCCGGAAAAGTAAAAGCGGCACAAGACATCAGCCTCGCATTCAGAGTGAGCGGCACGATACAGAAGATATATGTAAAGGACGGCGCCCGCGTGCAGGCAGGACAACTGCTTGCCGAACTGGACCCTACGGACTACCAGGTGCAACTGGACGCCACCGAGGCCGAATACAAACAGATTAAGGCAGAGGCGGAACGCGTAATGGCGCTTTACAAAGACAACGGAACCACGCCCAGTGCCAACGACAAGGCCGTGTACGGGCTGAAACAAATCACCGCCAAATACCGGCATCACAAAGACCAGTTGGGCTACACCCGCCTTTACGCCCCTTTCAGCGGCTATATACAGAAAAGGCTGTTTGAAGCGCACGAAACGGTGGGAGCCGGAATGCCTGTCCTGTCCATGATAAGCAACAGCGCCCCGGAAGTGGAAATAAACCTTCCGGCAGCCGAATACATCCGGCGCGAGCAATTTGACCGATACCGCTGTACGTTCGACATTTATCCGGAACAGACCTATGAGCTGAAACTCATCAGCGTCACCCCCAAAGCAAATGCGAACCAGCTCTACACCATGCGCCTGCAACTGATTACAGACAACCGCCCCGTTCCTTCTCCGGGCATGAACACCATGGTTACCATCCTTTGCAACAATGATAGTTCACGCAACCTCTCCGTACCCGGCAGCGCTGTCCTGCAAAAAGACGGCAAAGCCTGCGTATTCGTATACACCCCGTCCGACAGCAAAGTACACAGCCGCGAAGTAACCCTCGTACGCCTGCTGAGCAACGGACGCAGCATCATCGCTTCCGACGGGCTGCAACCCGGCGACCAAGTGGTGTCGGCAGGAATACATCACATAAAGGACGGAGAAACCGTGACTCCTCTGCCTGCTGCCAGCGACACAAACATCGGCGGACTGTTATAGCATTGTTTTCCTTTAAAACTCAGCAATTATGGATATAAGCAAATGGGCATTCAAAAACCGCAATCTGGTTTACTTCCTGGTGACCGTCCTGTTTGTAGGCGGCATCCTCTCCTGCTACCAGATGAGCAAGCTGGAAGACCCTGAAATAAAAGTGAAACTCGCCATGGTGGTAACCACCTATCCGGGGGCATCCGCCCACCAGGTAGAGCTGGAAGTGACGGATGTGCTGGAGAAGAGCATCCGCAGCATGGGCAATATAGATAATGTGGAAAGCTACTCGTACAACGACCTCTCCCTGATACAGGTAGAACTCACCACCATTACCCCGGACGATGAAGTGGAGCAGTGCTGGGACATGCTGCGCCGCAAGGTGAGCGACGCCTGCGCCCTGCTGCCCGACGGAGCGAGCACCCCCATCGTGAAAGACGACTTCGGCAATGTATACGGAATGTTCTACGCACTGACCGGTGACGGACTGTCCGACCGGGAGCTGTCCGACTACGCAGAGCTTATCAAGCGCGAAATAAGCGACATGACGGGCGTGGAACGGGTGGAACTGTACGGCAAACGTCCCGAATGCATCAACATCTCCCTGCTGCAAGACCGCATGGCAAACCTCGGCGTAAAGCCCGCCGAAGTCCTCGCCACCCTGAACGGACAGAACAAGACCACCTACAGCGGCTACTACGACAACGGCGACAACCGCATCCGCGTCACCGTCAGTGACAAGTTCAAGACAGTGGAAGACATAGGCAGCATGCTGATACAAGGGCATGACGACGACCAGCTCCGCATGCGCGACATCGCCCGCATCGAGAAAGGATACGAAGAGCCTACCCGCAACGAACTGTTCTTCGACAGCGAACGGGCGCAGGGAATCCTTATCGCAGCTTCCAGCGGTTCGGACATCGTGAAAGTGGGCGCTGCCGTAGAGAAAAAACTGGCGCAACTGAAAGAAAGCCGCCTGCCCGCAGGCGTGGAGTGCCACAAGGTATTCTATCAGCCCGAACGTGTGGGAGCCTCTTTGGGTACTTTCGTCATCAACCTGATAGAGTCCGTCATCATCGTTGTGGTAATCCTGATGCTGGCCATGGGTTTCAAGAGCGGAATCATCATCGGCATCAGCCTCATTGTCACCGTATTCGGTTCGTTCCTGTTCCTGTACACGGCAGACGGAACCATGCAGCGTGTATCGCTTGCCGCTTTCGTGCTGGCAATGGGTATGCTGGTAGATAATGCCATTGTCATCGTAGACGGCATACTGGTAGACCTGAAAGCCGGCAAAAACCGCATGGAAGCGATGACAGCCATCGGCCGCCAGACGGCAATGCCCCTGCTGGGCGCCACACTGATAGCCATCATCGCTTTCCTTCCCATCTTCCTGTCGCCGGACACTGCCGGGGTATACACCCGCGACCTGTTCATCGTACTGGCGGTGTCCTTACTGCTGAGTTGGGTGCTGGCGCTGGTGCACGTGCCGCTAATGGCAAACCGCAAGCTGCACCCTGCCGTTGAAGTCAGCACCACCGGAAAGCGCGAATACAAAGGACGTACCTATGCCCTGCTGCGCACTGCCCTCTACTTCGGACTGGCACATCGCTGGAGCGTCGTACTGGCGATGCTCGCCCTGCTGGGACTTTCCATTTTCGGCTACGGCTACATGCGGCAGGGTTTCTTCCCCGATATGGTGTACGACCAGCTCTACATGGAGTACAAGCTGCCCGAAGGCAATAACTCCACCCGCGTGGCACGCGATTTAAGGGAGATAGAATCCTACCTGAAAACACGCAAGGAGATTACCCACGTCACCGCCTCTGTCGGCGGCACGCCGGGACGCTACAACCTGGTGCGCAGCATCGCCAATCCGTCCTTGTCGTACGGCGAACTGATTATAGACTTCACCTCTCCTGACGACCTGGTAGAGAATATGGATGAGATACAGGAATACCTGACACGGCGTTATCCGGATGCTTACATCAACCTGAAACGCTACAACCTGATGTTCAAGAAGTACCCTATCGAAGCGCAGTTCATGGGGCCCGACCCTGCCGTACTGCACCGCTTGGCCGACAGCGCACGGTACATTATGGAACACACGCCGGAGATCCGCCTCATCACCACCGACTGGGAACCGCAAATACCCGTACTCTCCATCGAGTACGACCAGGCAGCCGCCCGCGCGCTGGGTCTCAGCCGCAACGACGTAAGCATGTCCCTGCTTTCCGCCAACGGTGGCATACCCATCGGGTTCTTCTACGAAGGCATCCACCGCGACAACATCTACCTGAAATGTCTGGACGAGGAAGGAAAGCCGATAGAAGACCTCGGCAATACGCAGGTATTCTCCGCCCTGCCCTCGCTGAACGGACTGCTGAACGAGGAAACCATGGTGAAACTGAAGGCAGGTACGCTGAGCAAGGAAGAACTGGTGGAAAGCCTCATGGGAAGCACCCCGCTGAAACAAATCAGCAAGCGCATCGACATCCGTTGGGAAGACCCCGTCGTACCACGCTATAACGGACAGCGCAGCCAGCGCGTGCAATGCTCTCCCGCTCCCGGCATAGAGACCGAAAAGGCAAGGCAGATTATCGCCCGTCGGATAGAACAGATAGAGCTTCCGCAAGGCTATACCCTGCATTGGCAGGGAGAGAAGAGCGCCAGCGACGAGTCCATGGAGTATCTGTTCAAGAACTTCCCGCTTGCCATCATCCTGATGATTGCCATTCTTATCATGCTGTTCAAGGACTACCGCAAGCCGATTATCATCTTCTGCAGTCTGCCCATGCTGCTTGTGGGAGTGGTGGCTGTGATGCTGCTTACAGACAAGACGTTCAACTTCGTGGCAATTGTGGGTACGCTGGGACTGATAGGCATGCTTATCAAGAACGGCATCGTACTGATGGATGAAATCACCCTTCAGCTCAACCAAGGAGTAGAACCTATTACGGCACTGGTGGATAGCGCCCAAAGCCGTCTCCGTCCTGTGACCATGGCTGCGCTGACCACCATTCTGGGTATGATACCGCTGCTGCCCGACGCGATGTTCGGTTCGCTGGCGGCTTCCATTATGGGCGGCCTCACATTCGGAACGCTGATAACACTCCTGTTTATCCCTGTACTATACGCATTATTCTTTCATATAAAAAACGAACAATAATGAAAAAGACAACATTCATCCTCACCGCCCTGCTCTCCGCTGCCTGCATCTCCGCCCAAGAGACGCTGACACTGGAACAATGCAGGGAAATGGCACTGAAATACAATAAAGAAATGGCAGCCGCCGCCAGACAAACGGAAAGTGCACGCTACACCGCAAAGAGCTATAAGGGCAACTTCTTCCCCAACTTCAGCCTCAGCGGTACGGGTATCTACAGTACATCAGACGGCAGCCTCGGCATAGCCGGCGGCAACCTGCCTACTTTCCTGCCCGATGCCACAGGGCAATTCCTTCCCAACAAGGGGTTCGCCTACTTCCCCGGAATAGACCTGAACTACAAGATAGGCATGGTATATATGGGCGGCATACAAGTGGAACAACCGCTCTACATGGGCGGTAAAATCCGTGCTGCATACAAAATGTCCCTGCTGGGTAAGGAAATGGCACAGTTGAGCGAAACGCTTACAGCCTCGGAAGTCATTGTTAAGACAGAGCAGGCATACGCACAAGTCATCAAAGCCAAAGAGATGAAGAAAGTGGCCGACAAATACAGTACCGTGCTCACGGAACTGATGAAGAACGTGGAAAGCGCCCATAAACACGGACTCAAGCCCCAGAACGACGTGCTGAAAGTGCAGGTAAAGCTGAACGAAAGCGAACTCAACATCCGCAAGGCCGACAATGCGCTGCGCCTGGCCACCATGAACCTCTGCCACTACATCGGCAAACCGCTGACGGCAGATATACGCACTGCCGACACATTTCCCGAAGTGGCACAGGATATCCGGCTGCAAACAGCCGACATCTCCGCCCGCCCCGAATATGCCATACTGAACCAGCAAGTGGCCATCGCCAAGCAGCAGGTGAAGCTGAACCGCAGCGAACTCCTGCCCAAAATCGGTGTGAAAGGTTCGTACGACTACATCCACGGCTTGGAAATCAGCGACCAGGACCTGTTCGACGGCGGCAGCTTCTCTGTGCTTCTGAACGTAAGCGTACCGCTCTTCCATTTCGGTGCAAACAGCAATAAAGTACGTGCAGCCAAAGCCAAACTGGAACAGGCTCGCCTCGAACAGGAGAACATGAACGAACAAATGCTGCTTGAGCTGGCACAATCTGTCAACAACCTTGACGATGCCCGGCTGGCTGCCCAGCTGCCCGGCGATCTCGTCCGGGATAGGCTCGTCGCACTCCAGCACCATGACGGCGTAGCCGCCCGCCGTCGAGCGGTAGAGCTGCATCGTGGCGATGTTGACACCGTGCTGGCTCAAACAGGTGGTGACGGCTGCCACATGGCCGGGCGTGTCCTGGTTGTGGACAATCAGCGTGTTGTGGTCCCCGCCAAAATTCGTCGTGATGCCGTCGATCTGGCAGATGTTGATCCGCCCGCCGCCGATGGACGCGCCGACGACCTCGAGCTTACGGCCCGACGCACCGGTCAGCCGCAGCACCGCCGTGTTGGGGTGCGCGCCGCGCAGGTTTGTGGTGCCGATCTTAAAGTGCAGCCCGGCCTCCTTGGCAATGGAAAAGCTGTGCGGGATGCGGTCATCGTCCGGCTGCATGCCCAGCAGCCCGGCGACAAGCGCCCGGTCCGTGCCGTGGCCGCGCCCCGTGGCGGCAAAGCTGCCGTAAAGCAGGATCTCGGCCTCGGCAGGCTGCTCCCCCAGGAGCCGCCGCGCCGTGCTGCCGATGCGCACCGCACCCGCCGTGTGGCTGCTGGACGGCCCCGTCATGACCGGGCCGAGCACATCAAATAACCGCATAACGGACACCTCACTTATAAAATGGTATAGAATGAGTATAGCGGATTTGGCGCGGGATTGCAAGGCACGGGCAGAAAAGGAAGAAAATGTTAAGAATAACAACACTTCCCAGATAAATTTTTACGTTTATCGGGGAAAGTGTTTGAAAAATGCGGAGAGAGATTGGAACGGAAGCGTTTTGTGAGGTAACGAAAATGGCGGGGGGGATGCAGCACAACAGACAAGAATAAAAAATATACGATGCTGCGTTATTTGCGTCGTGCGGCGGTTTGTACACAGTAAAGTACACAGTGCGCACGGTGCATGGTGATTTTGGGCGTTATTTTACGAAGTTTTACGAATGGAAAATGACGGTAAAAACAAAAAGAACCAGCCGTTATCTAGCGTGTTACCGTTAAATAATGGCTGGTTTGGCGGAGTAAGAGAGATTTGAACTCTCGCGGCGGTTTCCCACCCTACGCCCTTAGCAGGGGCGCCTCTTCGACCTCTTGAGTATTACTCCACAAGTCAAAGTGATTCTATATATTCACTTGTTATCACAAAATGGCGGAGAGGATGGGATTCGAACCCATGGTCCGCTCGCGCGAATCGCTGGTTTTCAAGACCAGTTCCATAAACCACTCGGACACCTCTCCACAGTGGCTGCCGCCAGAATGCAGGTATTATTATACAAAAATATGGAGGGGTTGTCAACCCCTCCGCGCAAACTTTTTTGAAAATTATTTCGCTGTGGATCTCACGGTGAATTTTCTCCTGTGTTTTGTTCGAGTGGTCTTTGTTTTGAGCTCTTCAGCCATAAGAAACGCAAAAACCGCCGCAGTGTTACACCGCGGCGGGAAAATTTTCGGGGATTATTTTACAGCGCACAGGGGGTAAAGCCGCCCTTGCCCAGCACCTGGACCTTCGTGTAGCCCAGCTCCTTCAGCTTGGCGGCGACAGCCTCAAAACCAAAGGTCAGCGCCTTGGTATCGTGGGCGTCGGCGGTGATGACGACATTGCCGCTGAGCACCAGCCACTCCTTCAGAATCGCATCGGACGGGAAGAAATCCTTGCGGAAACCGCGGTACACCGCAGAGGTGTTGACCTCCAGCACGCAACGGTTGCGGGCGGCGGTCATCAGCGCGGCGTTGGCGGCGGCGGTGTAGCGGGGGTCATTCTCATCAAAGAACTTGCCGTCACCGTTGATCTTCTTGATGAGGTCAAAATGACCCAAAATCGTCGGTTTTTTCTCGGCGACCTTGGCTACGTTGGCAAAGTATGCCTCGGCCACGGCCAGACCGTCGCCGTCAAAATCGTCGTCGATGCAGGCGCGCAGATCCTCCTCGCGCCAGTCGATCTCATAATACTTGCCGGTCTTGGGCCCCTTGACATAGTGCGTGCTGCCGATCCAGTAGTCGTACTGGGTCGGGTCATCGTCGCTGAACAGATCCCATTCCAAGCCGCACAGAATGTCCAGCTTGCCGGCGTAGCGCTCCTTCAGCTTGGCGACCTGCGCCTTGTACAGGGCGGTACGGCTCTGGGTCATGCAATATTCCAGATCACAGGGGGTGTGGCTGTGCCCGCTGAAGCCCAGCGTTTGCAGACCGTTCCGCCATGCCGTGACCGCAATCTCGTCCAGCGTGTTCTTACCGTCGCACAATTTGGAATGAACGTGTACAGAGCTTTTCAGGTATTCGCCTGCCATAGTTACTGCATCCTTTCCTGCTTGACCTTATGGTCAATTACGTGTCGTTTTTCGAGTTCCTTCGTGATGTCCTCTACGGAAATGCCCAGCTCGATCATCAGCACCATGACGTGGTAAGCCAGATCGCTGATCTCGTAGATGGTCTCCTCCCTGTCGCGCTTGGAGCCTGCAATGATGACCTCGGTGGATTCCTCGCCGACCTTTTTGAGGATCTTTTCCAGGCCCTTGTCGAACAGATAGGTGGTGTAGCTGCCCTCCTTCGGGTCGGTCTTGCGGCCCTCGATGAGTGCGTACAGGCCCTGCCAGGTGAACTGCTTCAGCTCATCGGAGACATAGACCGGGTTGAAGAAGCAGCTCTCCGCGCCGGTGTGGCAGGCGGGGCCGGATTTGACGACGTCGATGACGAGCGCGTCCTTGTCGCAGTCGGCGGTGATGGAGACGACCCGCTGCACGTTGCCGGAGGTCTCGCCCTTGCGCCAGATCTCCCGGCGGCTGCGGGACCAGAATACGGTGCGGCCCTCGGCAATCGTCAGGGCCAGCGTCTCAGCATTCATGTAGGCGAGGGTCAGCACCTCTTTGGTATAATGGTCCTGCACGATGGCCGGGATCAGGCCGTTTGCGTCAAATTTGAGAGTCTTGGAATTTCCGGTGATTTCCATGGTGGACACTCCTAAAGTAATATAGTTTAGTGTACCTCTTTTTGTGAGTTTTGGCAAGAGGTAAAGTGTAGGTTTGCTATTATTACGCAGTAGGGGCCGGGCATGCCCGGCCCGCGGCTTTCCCGCAAGAGGACGCTTTTGGGAATGTTGCGGGCCGCACATGTGCGGCCCCTACCGGGTGGATGCATGGCGAAGGGGCGATCACACCCGCATCTCCACCCCGTTCTCCCGCAAATACCGCTTCAAATCGTTGATTTCCACCTGCTTTGTGTGGAAGATCGACGCGGCCAGACCGGCATCTACTGCCGGGTGATTGCGGAACAGCTCAAGGAAATCCTCCTTTTTGCCTGCGCCGCCGGAGGCGATGATGGGCACGGCGCAGCGTGCGGCCACGGCGTCCAGCAGCTCCAGATCAAAGCCGTTCTTCACGCCGTCGGTATCGATGGAGTTCACGACCAGCTCGCCTGCGCCGTTTTTGACGCCCTGCTCCAGCCAGTCCAGCGCGTCGATGCCTGTGTTCTCGCGCCCGCCCTTGGCGAACAGCATGAATTTGCCGTCCACACGCTTAATATCGGCGGACAAGACCACGCACTGGTTGCCGTATTTCTGCGCGGCAGCCGGGATGATGCCGGGGTTGCGGATGGCCCCCGAGTTGACGCTGACCTTGTCCGCGCCGCATTTCAGCACGCGGTCAAAGTCGTCCAGCGTGTTGATGCCGCCGCCGACAGTCAGCGGGATAAAAATCTGGCTTGCGACCCGGCGCAAAATATCGGTGAACAGCCCGCGCCCCTCGACGCTGGCGGTAATATCGTAGAACACCAGCTCGTCCGCGCCGGAGGCGTTGTAGTACCGCGCCATCTCGACGGGATCGGCCATGTCCTGCAATCCTTCAAAGTTGACACCCTTGACCACGCGCCCGTTTTGGACGTCCAGACAAGGAATTATGCGTTTGGTTATCATACATTCACTCCCCCTTTTGTCAGAGAGGAGTAGGAGATGTCTCTGCTACTCCTCTCTCCTCACTTGCTTTCGTACAGCCTCACGGCCTCGGCCAGATCAATCGCTCCCGTATAAATCGACTTCCCCAAAATGGCTGCGTGGCAGTGCATGGCGGAAAGCTCGGCCAGCTCGGCCATGGCGGCAATGCCGCCGCTGGCCGTGACCTCGATGCCGGGAATCGTCAAAAGCTCACGGTACAGCGTCATATTTGTGCCCTGCATCGTGCCGTCCCGGGAAATATCGGTGGCAATAATGGCCTTGACGCCCGCATTGGCGCAGCGGCGGCAGAATGCCACGCCCGGCTCGGGGGTGACCTCCTTCCAGCCGTTGACAGCGACAGCGCCGTCCTTCATGTCAACGCCGACGGCGATCTGTGCGCCGTATTTCTGTGCCATTTCTGCCGTGAAATCGAAGTTTTTTACGGCCACCGTGCCCAGAATGCAGCGGTCCGCGCCGAGGTCAAGATACCGTTGGATGCGTGCCTCGTCGCGGATGCCGCCGCCGACCTCGATTTTGAGGCCGCCCAGCTTGGCAATGGCGGCAATCGTCTGCAAATTGGCTGTGGTGTCGTCCTTGGCGCCGTCCAGATCGACGACATGCAAATACTTCGCACCTGCGTCGATAAATTGCTGCGCCTGGGCGACGGGGTCTGCGTTGTAGACGGTCATCCGGTCGTAATCGCCCTGATAAAGCCGCACGGCCTGGCCGCCGCGCAGGTCAATGGCGGGGTATAGCTTCATGGTACTTCCTCCCTCTCGCTTACAGCTCGGCAAAGGCTTTTAACAGCCGCAGGCCGGTATCACCGGATTTTTCGGGGTGGAACTGGGTGCCGTACACCAGCCCCTGCCGCACCACGCCCGTGACGGGGATGCTGTAGTCGCTCGTCGCCAGTGTCGATGCAGCGCAGTTTTTGGCGTAATAGCTGTGTACGTAATAGACGTACTCGCCGTTTTTGACGTACTTGAACAGCGGGTCGGCCTCGCGCCTGGGCACAATGTCCATGGCATTCCAGCCGATGTGCGGCACCTTGAGCGCCGGATCGGTCAGGTCGTCCGCCAGCGGGCAGACCTCGCCGGGAATCAGGCCGAGGCCGCGGTGCTCGCCGTACTCGCAGCTTTTTTCAAACAGCAGCTGCATGCCTAAGCAGATGCCCAGCAGCGGCTTTTTCTGCGTTTCCTCGCGCAGAACGGGCACAAGGCCCGTGGCTTCGAGCTTGGCCATTGCGTCGGCGAACGCCCCGACGCCAGGCAGCAGGATATGATCCGCCGCCCGCAGGTCTGCGGCGTCGCGGGTCACCCGCACCTCTGCGCCCAGGCTTCTGACGCTGGACGACAGGCTGAACAGGTTGCCCACGCCGTAGTCAACGATTGCGATCATGTATGGTTCTCCCCCTCTGTATAAAACTTATCCATGGCCCGGCGGGCCGGGTTGGTGAGAATGGAATCATAGCCCTTCAGGCGCGGTGTCTTGCGCTGTGGGAGCGGCATTTATTCACCCAGGATCTCATCCAGCGCCGCAAAGAACCGCTGCATCTGCTCGGGTGTGCCAATCGTGATGCGCAGATAGTCCGAGATGCGCGGCGCGTTGAAGTGGCGGATTAAAATGCCGCGGGCGCGCAGCTTTTCAAAAATTTCCACACAGGGCATACGGTCCGTGGTCGCGAACAAAAAATTTGTGGCCGAGTCAAACACCGTGAACCCGCGGCGGCGCAGCTCGTCGGTGGTGTGGGTGCGCTCGGCAATGACCTTTGCCGTTACATCGGCAAAATAGTCCTCGTCGGAGATCGCCGCCGCGCCCGCGGCCTGGGTCATGGCGTTGACGTTGTAGGGGCTGTAGCTGAACTTGACGCGGTTCATGTCGGCAATCAGCGCGGGCTGCGCAATGCAGAAGCCCAGCCGTGCACCCGCCAGATTGTGCGTTTTGGAGAAGGTATGGGTGATGACGAGGTTGTCATATTTTTCCAAAAGCGGCAGACAGGACGACCCGGCAGGCGCGAACTCGACGTAGGTCTCGTCCACGATCACGATGTTGTCGGGGTTCGTTTGCAGCACCTCCTCGATGGCGTCCACCGGGGCCAGCAGGCTGGTGGGCGCGTTCGGGTTGGCAATGACAATCGTCTCGTGCAGGCCGCAGTATTTTTTCAGGTCGATGGTCAGGTCAGCCTCCAGCGGGATGATGTGCTGCGGGATGTGCAGTAAATCACACAGCACCGTGTAAAAGCTGTAGGTCACATCGGCGAAGGCCAGCGGCGTGCTTTCGTCGCAGAACGCGCGCAGGGCCAGCAGCAGGTTCTCGTCGCTGCCGTTGCCGCAGAGGATATTCCCCGGGCGCACGCCCCAGTGGCGCGCAATGGCGGCGTTGAGATCGCCGTTGGTCAAATCAGAGTACAGCCGCAGCCCCGGCACCGCCGCGGCCACCGCCGCCGCCACGCCGGGCGCGGGCGGGTACGGGTTTTCGTTGGCGTTGAGTTTGACAATGTCAGCGATTTTAAGCTGTTCGCCGGGGGTGTACGGCTCCAGCGAAGCGAGGGTTTTGGTAAAATAACGGCTCATGGGTGTTCCTCCCCGTCCGAAGTGTAGAATTGATCATGGGGCCATTTGGCGGGATTGTTTTGGATGTATTGGAAGATTTCATCATAATCCCGCGGCCCGCGTATGACATGATCGTAGTAGGATGTTTGAAAGATGGAATGGCCGAGGTGGCGTGTAGTCCCTGTTTTGATGGCACGAACCATTTGGTGAATCGTAGGGCGGGATGCCCCCATCCCGCCGCCGTTCCCGGGTGCATGGATATGAAAAAGAATGTGCAGATGGTTCGGCATGATAACATACGCATCCACGGTGACATTGTCGTAAACCGTTTCCGTGCGGCGAATTAAATCGTCCACAATTTTCCCGGCAGGCAGCAGTTGAACCCGCGGCGGGATGAGGGCATCCCGCCGTACGGATGACGGAAGGTCAACAACGATCCGGGAAAGAATGTGCGCCTTATTTTTGGTACACACCGTAATAAAATACGCACCCGGTTCACTATAATCATGCTGCTTCAACCTCGGATGCTTCCTTTTTGGCAAGCTCATTCCTCAAACCGGATCGTCACACTCTTGGCATGGGCATGTAACCCCTCGTGCTCGGCAAAATTGGCGATACGTCCCTGCACCTCGCCGAGGGCCTCGCGGGTGTAATAGATAAAGCTCGACTTCTTCACAAAATCATCGACGCCCAGCGGGCTCGAGAACCGCGCCGTGCCGCTGGTGGGCAGCGTGTGGTTCGGGCCGGCAAAGTAGTCGCCCAGTGCCTCGGGCACGTTTTTGCCCAGGAAGATGCTGCCCGCATTCTGCACCGAGTTCAGCACCGCGAACGGGTCATCGACGCAGATTTCCAGGTGCTCCGGCGCAATGATGTTCACGGCCTCAATGGCCTTGTTCATGTCGTCGGTGACAATAATTTTGCCGTTCGTGTCCACGCTGGCGCGGGCGATGGCGGCGCGGGGCAGCTGCGGGATCTGCACCTCCAGCTCCGCCTGCACGGCCTTGGCTAAATCCCGGCTGTCGGTGACGAGCACCGGGCTGGCCAGCTTGTCGTGCTCGGCCTGGCTGAGCAGGTCGGCAGCGACCCACGCGGGGTTGCAGGTGCCGTCTGCCAGCACGAGAATTTCCGACGGGCCTGCGATCATATCAATGCCGACCTTGCCGAACACCTTCCGCTTTGCCGTGGCCACGTAGATATTGCCGGGGCCGACGATCTTATCCACGGCGGGGACGCTTTCGGTGCCGTAGGCAAGGGCTGCCACGGCCTGTGCGCCGCCCGTTTTAAAAATCAAATCAATGCCCGCAATGACGGCGGCGGCCAGAATCGCGGGGTTCACCTTGCCGTCCCGTCCCGCGGGGGTCGTCATGACGATCTGCCCGACGCCCGCGACCTTGGCGGGAATGACATCCATCAGCACGGTGGACGGGTACGCCGCCGTGCCGCCAGGCACGTAGACGCCCGCGCGCTGGATGGGGGTGTACTTCTGCCCCAGCACGATGCCGGGCTTGTCGTTGACCACAAAGTTTTTGTGCAGCTGCTGCTCATGGAAGTGGCGGATGTTCTCGGCGGCCATCTTCAGCGTCGTGATGAACTCGGGATCGGTCTTTTCCAGCTCGGCAAAGGCTTCCTCAATTTCGGCTTGGCTGACCCGCACGTCGGTCAGCTCGGCGTGGTCGAATTTGGCGGCGTACTCGATCAGGGCGGCGTCGCCGCGGGCGCGGACGTCCGCAATAATCGCATCGACGGTGGCCTCCACGTCGGCCTCGGCGCGGATGTCACGGTTCAGAATTTCCTCGGGGCGTACCTCATCAAAGTCATACAGACGGATCATTTTGCAAGGGCCTCCTTCATCTTATTCAGCAGCTCGGTCAGCTGGGCGTATTTGAACTTGTAGCTTGCCTTGTTGGCAATGAACCGCGCCGAGATCGGCATAAACTCCTCGATCACGGTCAGGTCGTTTTCTTTTAAGGTCGTGCCGGTCTCGACAATATCGACGATGACGTCGGACAGGCCCAAAATCGGGGCCAGCTCAATGGAGCCGTTCAGCTTGACAATGTCGATGTCGCGTCCGCGGCGCTCGTAGTGGTCGCGGGCAATGTTGACAAATTTTGTAGCTACGCGCAAGGCGCGGCTCTCGTTGTCGGTGAAGCCCGCAGGCCCGGCCACGCACATCCGGCACTTGCCCATGCCGGTATCCAGCAGCTCATACACGTCTGCGCCGGACTCGGTCAGAATGTCCTTGCCGACGATGCCGATGTCTGCCGCGCCGTGCTCGACGTAAATCGCAACGTCGCTGGGCTTGACGAGGAAGTACCGCACACAGGCGTCGGGGTTCTCGACCACGAGCTTGCGGGTGTCGTTGTAGTCCTCGGTGGCGCTGTAGCCCGCTCCTGCCAGCAGCTTGTACGCCTTGTCGCCGAGGCGGCCCTTCGGCAGGGCAATGTTCAGCCAGCTTTTCTCGCGGCCCTGCTGCTGCACGGGGGGCAGCGGCGCGGCCAGGCGCTCCAGCTCGTCTAAGTAGATGGCAAAGCCGATGGCGTTGGCCCCCGGCGTGAACCGCTGCATCAGGTAGTCATACCGCCCGCCCTTGAGCACCGCGCACGGGATGCCCGCGACGTAGCCGGTGAACACAAGGCCGTTGTAATACTCCATTTCGTCGGCCATGCTCAGGTCCAGCCGGGTGCCGCGGCCCGCCTCGCCCAGCGCATTCTGCAAAGCCTGCAATTCCTCCAGCGCCGCGCGCTGGGTCTCGCACCGGCAGGCGGCGCGGGCGGCGGTCAGCGTTGAACCCAGCG